>Ga0208789_1000029_pt1 | contig 297299 bp, 233 predicted proteins | sample Methanotroph_Enr_FD_187368 | JGI IMG/M metagenome (GOLD analysis project Ga0208789, IMG submission 187368) | Enriched soil microbial communities from Old Woman Creek wetland in Ohio, USA - Methanotroph_Enrichment_5 (SPAdes) (version 2) | ecosystem: Environmental > Terrestrial > Soil > Wetlands... | reverse complement strand
TTAATGGATGCGACAGTGTTTACACATTGAACCTGACGGTGGATCCGGGTCTGCCAGTTAATGTGAGCATTACTGCATCGGCAAATAACCTTTGTCCGGGAGTCCCGGTCACTTTCACCGCAACCCCTGTTAATGGCGGGGCAACGCCGGTGTATGACTGGTTGGTAAATGGGATTTCAACCGGCACCACCAGTGCTACATACACCAGAAGTAATTTGACTGACGGCGACAATGTGAGCTTATCTTTATCCTCCTCCTTATCCTGCATTTCGGGCAATCCGGCAACTTCCGACACCATCATCATGGTGGTATATAATAATCCGGTTGTTGACCTGGGTCTGGATATTACCATATGTGGTGATCAGTCCGTCGAACTTGATGCAGGCGCAGGTTTCTCAGGCTACGAATGGTCAAATGGATCCGGGAACCCGACACTTTTGATTGACTCTACTGTAGCAGCATTTGGAACTTCAACCTACGCGGTAACGGTCACAGACCTTCATAGCTGTAAGGCCACCGATACGATATCTGTCACCCTGACGCATTGTACGGGTATTGCTGATGCTGACCCAGCTCTAAGGATTAGCTGCGGTCCAAATCCTGCACATGATTATGTGAATATTATCGTTACAGGAACCGAAGAAGGGAAAGGAACCTTATGGATAAGTGATATGGCAGGAAAAATTGTTATGCTGAAAGATATTGATCTCTCAGGAAAAACAACCACCGTGACGCTTGATATCAGTCCTTTTGCAAAAGGCATATACCACCTGCAACTGAAGACAAATAAAGAAATTTACCATAACCAGATCATCCATAATTAACCGGGACACCGCTGCGTTCCATCAACCGAAAGACCTGCCGGAGTTACCCGGCAGGCTTTTTTTTGAATTGGAAAACCCGGGTAATTTCTTAACTTTATGGAAAATTTTAAATCCCATTTCATGAAAACCCTTTGTTGCCTGTTGCTTAGTTTGCTGATCGGTACAGCTTATGCTCAAAATGACGCAAGAACCACAGATACTATTTATCGCAGTCTGACAACCATACAGGCTGATTCGCTGATAACAGCCAATAGCAGCAATACGGATTTTGTCATCATTGATGTACGTACGCCGGCAGACTTCACCAACGGACACTTGCAGAATGCGATCAATATCAATTATTATGATGCGGATTTTTCGGTTCAGATAGCAGCGCTCGATCACAACAAAATGTATTTGCTTTACTGCGCAGCCGGGAGTCGCAGCACAGCTACCTTCAATTTAATGCAGACCCAGAACTTCAGGGAAGTATATAATATGCTGGGAGGGATCAATGGCTGGATCGGCGCAGGATATCCTACTACTACAACCACAGACATTGCTGAATCCGACGCCCGGGGCGGATTGTTCACGGTTTATCCGAACCCTGTCACCAGCTCCACAAACATTCAACTCCTCCAAAGCAATTCAGCAAAAATAAAAGTGACCAACATAAGCGGAAACTGCCTGTTTACGCCAGAAACAATCAGTGATACGTATAGGTTGGATATGTCAGACTGGGCAACCGGTATATATTTACTGACCATTGAAACGGATGACTATACGCGAACAAAAACAATCATCAAACTTTAATTCCCCACCTCATCAACGATTAATTTTCAGCAAAAAAAAACGACTCCATGCCAAATCACTTCGATCAGGTTGCCCGCGAATGGGACATGAACAAGATGCACACGGAACGCACCAATGCTATCGCTTCTGCCTTGCTAAAAAAGGGGTTGATCAAATCCGGCATGACCGGTCTGGAATTTGGTTCGGGTACCGGACTTTTGAGTATCGCTCTTAAAGATCATTTTTCTGAAATCACCCTTATTGACAGTTCGGCTGAAATGGTGAAAATAACCATTGAGAAGCTCGAAGAACAAGGCATTCATCATCTTCATCCCGAATTTTTTGACTTGGAACATGAGGATTATACCGCCCGGAAATTCGATGCTGTTTTTTCACAGATGGTGCTGCATCATACCCATGATATTGAAAAAATATTTTGCAGATTTTTTGATTTATTAAACCCGGAAGGCATATTGGTAATTGCCGATTTATATGCCGAAGATGGGAGCTTTCACGACAGTGCCTTCACCGGGCATAAGGGTTTTGATCCGGCGGTATTGGCTGAGCTTCTTTCTAAACACGGATTTACTGAAATTGATTTTCAGCCTTGTTTCACTATTAATAAACCCTCGGAAACAAGCGCCACAAAAGAATATCCGGTTTTCTTACTGACGGCCATAAAACACGCATAGCCTTTTCAAAAGTTCAGAACTTTGAAAAAGTTATGTAAAAAAATCAATAAGGTGTGTTTCCCTATAGGGATATTATCTATTTTTGTAAAAAAACAAAAATGCAAAATAGATTTCGTGTAGTGTTTCTACATGAAGCGTATGCTTTTATTGAAACGCTCAATAGAAAAGACAGAGAGAAGGTTTTATACAATATTTGGAAGGTTAGAATTATTCCGGAACAAACACTTTTTAAAAAGCTCACGGATACTATTTGGGAATTCAGAACGCTATATAGTGGCAATCATTACAGATTGTTTGCGTTTTGGGATCATAAAAAAAAACATGACACAATCGTAATTTGTTCACATGGCATCATAAAGAAAACTGATAAAACACCGCAGAAGGAAATAGAGAAAGCAGAAAAAATCAGATTATCATATTTTAACGAAGAATACAATGAAGACATTGAAAAATAAACCCCGGATTCATTCGCTTGAAGAATTAACTGATAAATTCATCGGTAAACGCGGAACAACCGCCCGAGAGAAATTTGAATACGAGTTTAAAACTGATATAATTGGCGAGATTATTAAAAGAACCCGTATTAAAAAAAACCTCACTCAGGAGCAGCTTGGTGCGCTGGTAGGCGTCCAAAAAGCACAAATCTGTAAAATAGAAAACAACGCAAAAGATGTCCGCTTTTCAACGATCTTGCGGGTATTTGAGGCCTTGCAGGCCAAGGTAAAACTATCTGTTGAATTTAAGGGGTCGCCAAAAATTGAATTAGACTAATCCATGAAAAATGGTCTGCTCTGTATATCGTTCCCATCGTCTAGCGTGAAGTACTTCTGGAATCCCCTACCCGCGGTGAAAGAAATACAAGGCCACTGGTCTGTAGAAGGCGTGAGCGAATTTTGAAAACGCAAACAACAGCACCAGTTCCATCGAAATCACGGTATGAATCAGGAATACAATCTGATTGAAGAACTGATCAGCATTGAAGGTAACAGATATCTCCATCCAGAAGCCGGTGAATCCGGCCACCCATAAGAAAAACAGGAACCACCAGTCGGCAAGTTTCGTGTTTTCATAAGTTTTGGTTGGCTTTTTAAAACGATAAAACATGGCGAGGGAAGTTCCATACATCATCAGGAGTCCCGCAACAGTACCCAGAATCCTGCTTGGCCACCAGATATCGGTTGCCGGATCTTTAAACATAAAATCGAGAATGGTAGCCAGCAATAGCCCGAGAAATCCCCACATGATGGTCCAATGCACAAACCAGGGACGCTGAAACCACGACTTTTTCATCCAGTACGAATCCTCCTCAGTGTCGCAGGTCCGGTAACGCTTAAATGTGGCCAGTTCTCCTGCCACACCCATAACGGCCTTAATAAAACCAGGTTTTTTCTTGTCCGTTTTCTGAACATTTTTTGAAAGATGCCAGATCATACTTAACATTCCCCAGGCGATTGCCGCACCGGTAAAGCTAAAAATAGCAATGCCCATACTATGAATTACATCATAGGGAATCCAGGTAAACAGCCAGCGTGCCACCTCGTTTTCCGGTTTCAAGGTGAAGAGAAAAAAGCCCAGCAACACGGCAAAAAACATGGTAATGATCACCGACAGCGGATTACTCGTAAACATCAGTCGGGTGAGTCCGGTAGGCTCGTAATGAGCAATGGCAAAACGACGCAGGGCTGCCATGTATTCACCGGGGGCCGCTTTGCGCGGACAGTTGGCGGTACAATCACCACAGGCGTAACACAGCCAGAGCTCTTTGCTGTTAAGGATTTCCTGCTTCTGACCAAGGATTCCCTGACGGATAAATATGCGGGGAAAGTTTGCTTTCTGCTCTGTTAATCCGCAAATAGCCGTGCAGGTACCACAATTATAGCAGGCATCGAACTCCTTCGCGCCATATTTTTTTATTTCGGAAGCAAAATCCGGATTAACTCTCGTCATTGCTTTTAATTTTTCAATTTGTACATAAAATAAATCTCCTTTTCATCCAATCCGGCAGCCATCACCACGCCATATTTATTCATGGTCATTAAATGATAGGTGATCTCTTCACTGCTTCTCTGTAATGTCTCCGTAAGCTGCGGAATGGTGCGCGGTTCAAGTTCCAGCTCAGCGATGATGTTCTTCCATAATTGCGGATATTCTTTCATGGTTGCCCTGGGGCCTTCATCAACCACTTCCTCCACCTCCACGGCTTCTTTCATCACCACTTCATCCATAAAACCATCAATCATTCCTTCAATTTCCTTGTTGGTGTATTGAGCCAATTCGATGGCGTCGACCGGACAGAGGGGTGCACATATGCCGCAACCCGCGCAGGTGGCACTATTCACAACAGCCACCTGTTTGCCATTAAAAGTGGTTTCGTGAATGGCGTCATAATCACAGGATTCAGCACAGATGCCACACCAGGTACATGCTTCGCTATCGATACGTGCCACAATCGGATCCAGTGAAATGGTGCCGCCCTGCAGAAGTGCATTAATTTTTGCCGCGGCTGAAAGTGACGACTGTACCGATTCTGAAATATTCTTAGGCGCCTGACAGGAACCTCCGATGTACACGCCTTTAATAACAGTTTCGACCGGTTTTAATTTGGGATGAATTTCGTTAAAGAATTTATCGGTGCCAATGGGGATTTTAAACACATCAGAAATCCTTTTGCTATCGTGGCGGGCGACCATACCCGTAACCAGCACCACCAGGTCCACCTCTATTTCGAGTTCCTGTTTTGAGGTCAGATAATCCTTTACTTTCACGATAAGCTGGTCGTTTTGTCTCTCAACCACCGGTGGATCTTTTTCGTCGAAACGGATATAGATGTCGCCGAGTTTGGATGATTTCTCATACAGTATTTCCTGCTTTCCGTAGGTACGAATATCCCTGAAAAGGTGAAAAGAAACAATGTCTTTATACTGCTCCTTAATGTTTACCGAAGTATGGATGGCCGCGGTGCAACAAAATCTTGAACAGTATTTATTCTCGCCCTTTTTCTGACGATTGCCCACGCAGTAAACAAAAGCCACTTTACGAATGCGGGTTCCATTCACTACCAGTCGTTCGGGGTTTTGCTGAATAAGCTGATTAAACTCGGAAAGGGTTACTACATTTTTGAAGAGCCCGTAACCAAATTCTTCCTGTTTGGGTTGGTAGGGTTCCATGCCCGTTGCCACCAATACCGAACCGACATTCAACACCAGTTTTTCAGGTTCCTGTTCGGTTTTAATGCTCACAGTGACATTGAAATTTCCCAGACTGCCTGTATTTTTTTCTACGGTGGCTCCGGTAAATACGGTGATGTTGGTTCTGGCTTTGATCTCGCTGTAAAGCCTTGCTACCAGTTCTTTTCCTGATTGTTCCGACATGAAAACTTTACCCGCATCGCCCACATGTCCGCCAATTTTAGATTCCTGTTCGATCAGATACACCTGGTTTCCCATGCGAGCCAGCTCAAGTGCAGCGCGCATTCCGGAAACTCCGGCCCCGATCACCAGCACCGCTTTCACCACAGAAATCTCAATATTTTCGAGTGCTTCGGAATGGGTAACACGATTAATCCCTGCGCGTATCAATCCAACTGCCTTGATTGTAGCCTCTTTCGGATTGTCGGAATGTGGCCATGAACATTGTTCACGGATATTGACCTGCACATAATTAGAGGGATTCAGTCCACCCCTGTCAGCAACGCCCTTGAATGTATGAAGATGGAGTTTTGGAGAACACGAGGCCACCACAATGGCGTCGAGTTTATGTTCTTTAATATCCGCCACCATTTGTTTCTGGTTGGAATCGGCACAGGCAAACATCACATCTTTGGAAATAACCACGCCCTGCTCCTCTGCGAGCATTTTGCCGAGTTCTTCCACGTCGACATAGTCGGAAATATTACCTCCGCAATGACATATATAAACGCCTATTCTTTCTCTCATATTAACGGACTTTATTTAGTCAAATCAAAACTAACTTCTAAATATTACTGATATAGGCAGCCACTTCTGAAGCGGCACATCCGGCGGACAGGATAGAATCGGGAATATCTTTTGGTCCTGCTGCTGTACCTGCTACAAACACGCCACTGATGCTGGTGAGCGCTGGATTAAGCAATTCATCCGGTTGTTGCACAAAATTAAATTCGTCGAGTTGAAGCCGTTCGTTTGTAAACATCGACGGCACCTCTTTATTGGGAATAACGCCCACAGAAAGCACCACCAGATCGTGTTTTGCTTCTTTCACCACGCCGGTGGCAATATCTTCGTAACGCACCACCAGGTCGCCATTGGGATGATCCTTGGCACGGATTTTTGCCACTTTGCCTTTCACGAAATTCACGCCCATCGATTTGGCTTCCTGGAAAAACTCCTCGTATCCCTTGCCAAATGCGCGTATATCAATATAATAAATAGTGATATCCGCCATGGGTAATGCGCCCATAAGCAACTGCGCCTGTTTGATGGAATACATGCAGCAGATCTGTGAGCAGATGGGATTGTTTTCGCAATCGCTGCTGCAGCCCATGCTGTTTTCGATGCTGGAATCGCGCGAGCCTGTGCAAAGTACATAGGCAATATTATCGGGCACCTTGCCATCACCCGGACGCAGCACGCTGTTATAGGGGCGTGTCGGGGCAATCAGACGGTCCATCTGCATGGAGTCGATGACGTTCGCGTATTTGGCATATCCGAGCTCGGGTTTGCCTTCGGGTTTAAAAAGTTTATATCCTGTTGAAACGATAACAGATTTCACCTCTGCATCGATGACCTCCTTTTTTTGTGAAAAGTCGATTGCAAAGGCCGGACAAGCCACAACGCATTGGTGACATTCGCGGCAGTTTGAGCAATCAAGACAGCGGTTGGCGCTTTGCAGCACCTGTTCTTCCGTAAAGGTCAGCTCGACATCATTAAAATCTTTTACGCGTTCAGCGGGGGTTCTGAAGGTATCTTTAACAGCGGGGATAATATTCACTTTATCCCTGTTAAGTACTTTAGCTTTATCTACTGGCGGGAGTTTTTCACCGAAAGCACCCCTGCGGAAATCCTCTCCAATTAAAAAGCTATGCATAAAGAAGGCGGTGGCTTTTCCACTTCCAACTGCTTCAATTATAGTAGTAGCGCCAGTTCTGGAATCGCCGCCGGCAAAAATCCATGGGATTTTAGTTTGTCCGGTTTCTGTATCGGCCTGAATGGTGCCATCTTTATTGATTCCGATATTGGTTTTAAAATCACCGGTTGTAGGCCGCAATCCAATGGCTTCAATCACGAAATCCACGTTTTCGAAATACTCTGAACCGTCCATAGGAACCGGGCGGCGGCGGCCCTTTTCGTCGGGTGCTTCCAGCTTCATTTTAATCAGCTGCGCTTGTTTCACCCGGCCGTTTTCACCGATAAATTTCACCGGATTGCGGAGTTGAAGCAGTTCAACACCTTCTTCAAGGGCTTCTTCAATCTCGACATTAAACGCGGGCATCTCCTCACGGCTGCGGCGATACACAATACTCACCTTTGCAGCACCCAGCCTGATGGCTGTGCGGGCAGAATCCATAGCGGTATTGCCACCGCCAATCACCATCACCTTTTTGCCGGTAAGGTCTGCGCGGCTTCCGATATTGGCTTCCCTCAGGAAATCCAGACAGGAAACAATACCTTCGAGGTCATCCCCTTCGATTCTCAGTTTGCTGGTTTCGTGTGTTCCCACAGATACAAAAACAGCATCGAAACCCCCTTCATTTTTAAGCGCTTCAAAATCATCCACCCTTTTATTAAGCACGATTTCCACGCCCAGTGCGGTGATGTTCTGAATATCACGATCCACCAGGGATTTAGGCAGCCGATATTCAGGTAATGTTAGTTTAAGCATCCCGCCTGCCTGAGCGGCGGCTTCAAATATTTTAACGGAGTGTCCCTTCAGCGCCAGAAAATAGGCAGCGGTGAGTCCGGCAGGGCCTGAGCCAACCACCGCGACTTTCTTACCGGTAGGTTCGGGGAGTTGAACAGCCGGGGCTTGCGGGTATTTGTTATAATATTCTTCTGCGAAAAATCTTTTAATGCGGCGAATATCCACATGTTTATCCTGCTGATCACGGGTACATTCTTTCTGGCAAGGGGCATAGCAGGCGCGACCTAAAGAGCCCGGAATTGGTGCATCTTCAAGATGCAGTTTCATGGCATCGTCGTACTGATGGTTGCGTACCAGCGAAATATATCCGTAAGGTTTAACACCTCCCGGACATTCGTTAATGCAAGGGGCAGACTCATTCTGACGATCGATGGCGGCGATACGGGGATTTGCTAAAGTAAAAGGAATATAGGCTACTTTTCTTCCCGCAAGGTTGGTATTATACTCATCGTTCCTGATCTCGGGGCACACGACCTCGCAATCCTGACATCCGGTGCAGTTTGCCTGAATAACATAGCGTGGATTTTTCAGGATGGTGGCATTAAAAAGTTCGCCGTTTTTCCTGATTCCTTCAATTTCGCTATTGAGCAGAAGGGTTATATTGTGATGACGCGCTGTTTCCGACATTTTCGGAGTTGTGATACATGCGGCGCAATCGAGCGTAGGAAATACTTTAGAGAGTTGAATCATTTTCCCGCCGATCGACAATCCTTTTTCGACCAGCAGCACTTTATAATTCATATCGGCGAGGTTAAGCGCAGCTTCCTGACCTGCGATACCACCACCCAGGACCAGCACATCATATTTATTATTGTTCGCTGACATTGTTCTGTTTCTTTAATTAATGATGATGGTTAAGATTGGGGGTTGTTTGTTTCTGCAGTAATACTGCCGATTTCGGAAAGTATACGGCTGAAATTATCCATATGACTGGCAAAGGGTTCAGCGCATACCGAACAAATGGCCGCCATCCGGATGCGTTTGGGGTTGATCCCTTTTTCGTTCATCATATTTTGTGTTTCAACAATGATATGATTGGTACGGTCGGGGCAACTGGCACTATAGGAACATTCATGTCCGTCGGCGGCAATAAAGACTCCGTCAAAACCCTGTTCAAACGCATGCATGATCCAGCGTGGCTTGATCCCCGAAGAACAGGGCATGCTGATAACATAAACCGAAGGGGAATAATGAATCTTCCGTAGTCCTGCCTGATCAATGCCCGGGTCAGAAATTTTATCGGTCGAGAAGACCAGAATTTTTGGTTTGAATCCGTCAGTCGCCATAGAAATATTTTTTTGCAATAAAAAACCCCTGATATTCTTCCAAATACCAGAAATAACAAAACCTATACTTTATATCAGAGAAGTGAAACCCTGATTTGTAAGTCTTTCAATCCGCCGCATTAATGCGCGGGGCGGGAGGTAACCCTTAGTTAATTATGTCAGGCTTTTTTCAAAAACAACCTTGAGTAACTTGCTTCTTCAACAATACCCATAAATTCATGTTCCATTTTTTCGCACCATTTGGGAATATCATGTTTGGTACCTTCATCGGAAGAAAGAATTTCCATAATGTCGCCTGTTTCGAGATCTCCAATCGCTTTTTTAGCGGCCAACAAGGGTCCGGGACAAGCAGTTCCGCGTGCATCAACAAGTTTCTGAGGGGTCAGGGCTTTTAATTCTTCTGTATTCATTTTATTTTAGTTAATTGGTTGAATAGTTAAATTGTTAATTAATTAAAGCTTATATCGGCAGCTGAATTTAGATAAAAAGCTGAATTTTGCTTTCGCTGGCATCGGCAAGGAAAGTAGCCACACCCACGATTTTCATGTCGGGATAATCGATCAATTCTTCCTTTTTAAATCCCATGAGATTCATCGACATCTCGCATACACTTATTTCCACGCCGGTTTCGGCAGCAACTTGAAAAAGCTCCGGTAATGAGGCCACACCGTTTTTCTTCATAATCCCTTTTATCATACTGGATCCCATGCCGGCCATATTCATTTTAGAAAGTTTGATTTTCTTCATGCCTTTAGGCAGCATCATGCCGAACATTTTTCCCATAAAGGTTTTTCCGCCGACCTTTTTCTTAGGATCGCGCAAAGCGGCTGTGGCCCAGAAGGTGAAAAAAAGCTTCACTTTCATATCATAGGCGGCTGCACCAGTGGAAATAATCATGGCTGCAAGGATTTTATCCAGGTCGCCGGAAAAAACCACCATCGACAACTGATCCTTGGTGCCTTTTTCAAGTTTACCAACCTTTTTCTGTAATTCTGCTATTTGATTTTCGAGTTCGGTACTCATAGGTAATGTTTTTAGTTTAAGCAAAAGTAACGAGTAACCAGTTTGTTGTAACAAGGTCAGTTGTGCTAAATACCCGAACCATCTGTGACATACGTCACATTTCCCGGGGGCGTTCACCATCACAGAATCCACCCCCCCGATATTGCCACCTGCACTATTTTCACTATATTTACACTTATTTTAAACTACGAAAATGGCTGAACACCGTTGTAAAGATTGCCCGATGAAATCTCCGGCCGCAAGGCATTTAAACGAGCAACAACTGGATACCCTGGAAAATAACAGTGCACTGGTTTACTTTAAAAAGGGAGAATTGATTTTCAAGGAGGATGCGCTTTCGCTGAATATTTCCTACTTGCGGACAGGTATTGCCAAACTTCATATGCGTGGTCCTGTAGGTGATAAAATTCTGAGAATTGTAAAAGCCCCGGCCTACCTGGGAATCCCAACTTCTTTCGGTGACAAGGTCAATCAGTTTTCGGCCACCGCACTGGTCGACACGAGCGTTTGCTTTATCGATATACAGCATTTCCGCAATTTCATTTATCAGAACGGGCACTTTGCCTATGAGATCATCGTTGAGTTGTGCAAAAACGAATTGTTTGATTATAAACGTGCCACCAGCCAGTCGCAGAAACAGGTGCCGGGAATTTTAGCCGAGACCCTGTTGTGTTTCTCCGACAAAATATATGAGGCCGACCAGTTTATTTTCCCCCTCACCCGCGGAGAAATCGGGGATATGGTGGGAACCTCCCGCGAAAGTATCAGTCGTGCTATGAGTGACCTGGTTAATGAAGGCGTTATTGAGTTTCATACCAAGGAAATCAAAATCAAAGATAAAGACCGCTTGCGGCAAATCAGCGATAAAGGCTGATGAGCACGATTTTTTTGAAAAATTTTGACCTGTGGCCCTTCTGATACTACAGCGTTAAGGAATACATAGATATTTATAGGAAATTTATGATACTATGTAACAAGCATAACTGCCTGATTATTTTAACACATTATGTAACTTTTCAGGAAAAAGAACGTATTGATTTGAGTGAAATTTGAACGTATCTTGTGCCGATGAATTTTCTTCGCACCCTGGCATTTCCTTTTGCACTGTTATATGGATTGGCTGTTTGGTTCCGAAACAAACTTTTTAACGCCGGCATCCTCAGGCAGTCAGCGTTTGATATTCCAGTTATCAGCGTTGGAAATTTATCTGCCGGAGGCACCGGGAAAACCCCTCACATCGAGTACCTGGTAAGATTGCTGGCCCCCTATAAAAAGCACCTCAGCACGCTGAGTCGTGGTTATGGAAGAAAAACCAGCGGATTCGTTCTTGCAGGATCTGAATGTAACCCTGCGGAAATTGGCGATGAACCCTGCCAGTTTGTGAAAAATTTTCCCGGACTCAGGGTTGCTGTTGACGAAAAACGCACCAGGGGAATAAAACACCTTCTTGCCCTTGATCCGCCCTCAGACTGTATTTTACTCGACGATGCCTATCAGCACCGGTACGTAAAACCAGGACTTTCGATACTGCTCACCGACTACTTTCACCCATACTACGAAGATTATTTACTCCCCACAGGCATGTTAAGGGAATCCAGACGCGGTGCCCGCAGGGCAGACATTATCGTGGTTTCAAAGTGCCCTCCTATCCTCTCGCCCATTACCCGCAACAGCATACTTCATAAAATAAAACCCGCCGCCAATCAGCATGTATATTTTTCGTTCCTGCGCTATGGCGATTTGCAACCCATGAACCCGGCAAACAATCCGGTTCCTGAGAACGACCACAAGTTTTACGGCATCTTGCTCCTTGCGGGAATCGCCAATACGTATCCATTGGAAGAACACCTTAAAAGAAAATGCATTGATCTTGAAGTCTGCAAGTTCCCCGATCATCACAGCTATTCGCGGGAGGATTTACTGAAAATCCGCGAAAAATTTTGTAATATTGTCGGCAAAAACAAGGTTATTATCACCACCGAAAAAGACCGGATGAAGCTGGAATTGCCCGAATTAAAAGAAATTCTTAAAGATCTTCCGGTATTTTATCAGCCCATTGAGGTTGACTTTTTCAAGGACGACAAGACCTGGTTTGACAAACAAATACTTGAATATGCTGGAAAAAATTAAAACAAGCGTTGAGTTTATTCAAAATCGCGCAGGACTTGTCCCAGAGGTCGGAATTATACTTGGCACCGGTCTGGGCGGCTTGGTCAACGAAATTGAAACCTCCCATATTATTCCCTACGAGGAAATCCCTCATTTTCCTGTTTCTACAGTGAAGGGACATAAAGGTCAATTAATCTTCGGTAAACTAGGCGGTAAAAATGTGGTGGCGATGCAGGGCCGCTTCCATTTCTACGAAGGATACAATATGCAGGAATTAACGTTCCCGGTAAGGGTAATGAAGTTCCTCGGCATTAAACTCCTGGTGGTATCAAACGCCAGCGGTGGAATGAATCCTGCGTTTAGCGTGGGAGATATCATGCTGATTACGGATCATATCAACCTGATGCCCTCCAATCCCTTAATGGGAAAGAATTATGACGAACTCGGCCCCCGATTCCCCGATATGCACGATGCTTACGACAAGAACATTCTTGTAAAAGCCAGGGAAATTGCTGCCGCTAACAATATCAAGGTTCAAAATGGCGTGTATGCCGCTGTATCAGGTCCCTGCTTTGAAACCCCGGCCGAATACAACTATTTTCATATTATCGGCGCCGATTGCGTGGGCATGTCTACCGTTCCGGAAGTCATTGTAGCCAGGCATATGGATCTTCCGGTATTTGCCTTATCCGTTATCACCGACCTGGGTGTTGCCGGAAAGGTATGCGAAGTTTCGCACGAAGAGGTTATTAAGGCTGCGAATGAATCTGAGCCTAAAATGACCCTGATTCTCAAAGAATTGCTGAAACAATTGTAAAAACGCCCCGCGTTTTAATCATTCCAAAATGAAAAAAATATTCTTACTGGTTGTAATGGCCGGTATAATTTCCATTTCCAATGCGCAAAACATTGCACCCGAATCTGTTATAAAGTATATCGCCTGCTTCGAAAAAGCGGTTTTGACGCACAACTACGACAGTGTGATGGAATACATGGATCATAAATACATCAAGGTCCAGTATAAAAAAATGCTGAAAAAAAACGGGGAGCAATTTATCGACGAATTTTTCGGGGGTAACGAGAACCCTGATAACAGCGGCTCTTATATTAACACCCATTTGAGCGAGATCTCAGCCATTTCCATGCAAAGCCTTGAGATACTGGGCAATGAGGAATACCGGGTATTGTTTAAGATTACCCGGAATTCCGGCTCGGTTCATTATAATATGGTAATGCTCCGCAAATACAGGAAGCAATTAGGCTTTTTTGGATCAGTGGGATAATCACACAGTTATTTCAACCGGCTATTCATCACCTTTCTTCTTCTTTTTGGTGGTCCAGTTATAGTTATATAGCCCGTCGAGCAAGCGCTGTTGTTTTTCCTCGGCAGAAAGATTGTCGTATTCTGCTTTTTCCTTTTCAATTTTAAGGCGTTTTTCTTCCTCAATCTTGTGGATTTCCGACAGGTATTTCTGTTCAATTTTCGCCTTCAGGAAATCGTGGGCCACAGAGGGAAACAGTTCCAGAAGCAATTCTTCCTTTTCGTTTTTGGCCAATTTAACGTCGCCATACTCCGGAAAAACAGGGTTGTCCTGTTTTTTGTAATTCTTTGTATCGTAAGGTGTTTCCTCACGTACTCCGGCAATTTTATAACGGAACTCCGGATCAACAGGAACGGGGGTTTTTCCATACAGCCCTTTTACCAGATTCACAAATTGAATGGATTTGGAAGTGTAAAAAGGCAGTCCTTTATTTTCATCAATCACGCAATTCACAGCCTGGGCACCCACAATCTGACTGGTTGGCGTAACCAAAGGGGGACAGCCAGCAGCCATACGTACTGTGGGAATAATTTCCAGCACGCGGGGCAGCAAGTCCTCCAGTTTAAGCTGTTTTAATTGAGAAAGCATATTGGTATACATCCCGCCGGGAATTTCAGCCATTTGCACTGCTTCGTCGGGTGCAGGGAAATTAAAATGGGCTTCGATGGCCTGACAGGTTTTGATCAGCTCTGCTTCCTTGTCCTGCTGAGCCAGATCAATTGCCATATCGAACAGATTATCAATAACTTTCGGAAGAGCGTCCTGGGTAATGTCAAAGTCGATCGGGAATTTTTTGTAACTATCGTACTCATCCATTTCCTTACGGATGGCTTTGAGTTCATTGTTGATTTTTACGACGGCATCAAGGTTTACGCCTGTGTCGATGCCCAGCTTGCGGCAAAAGATCTGAATAATCTCAAATGAAGGAGCAGCGGGTCCTCCTGCAAAAGTCATAATTGAGGTATCCAAAATATCAACACCATTTATTACGGCGGTTAAAGCTGAGGCCAATCCATACCCCGGGGTACAATGGGTATGAAAATCAATAGGCACTTTTGTTTCTTTTTTCAGCATTTTGATTAAACGGCCGGTTTTACCCGGAGGAATCAATCCGGCCATGTCTTTTACGCTGATCATATCGGCACCCATTGATTCGAGGGCTTTCGCTTTTTCAAGGAAATATTCTTTTGAAAAGATATTGCTTTTCAAACGTTTACCCTGAAAAAGAGCCTTCACGCGATCGCGGGCAGTAAAATGGGGATCGACGGTATAGCAAATGGTGGCATCGGCAATACCGCCATTTTCTTTTACGTATTTAATTGTAGATCTGATATTTTCAACATCGTTCAGGGCATCGAAAATGCGCATGATACCAATACCGGATTGGATGGAATTACGATTAAACCCTTCAATAACCTCCTCAGGATATGGATTATAACCAAAAAGATTTCGGCCTCTCGAAAGTGCCGTGAGCTTGGAAACATCTCCGATAGCAGCCTTTATTTTTTCCAGCCTTTCCCAGGGATCTTCTTTCAAAAACCTCATAATTGAATCAGGTACGGCACCTCCCCAAACTTCCATGGCATAAAAATTTGCGTCCTTGTAAAAAGGAAGCACCCTGTCGACCTGCGCCTGGCTCATTCGGGTAGCAAATAGTGATTGCTGCCCATCCCTCAACGTAACATCCCGGATCAAAAGCTTTTTGTTCATTTAGACTATGTAATTAAAATAGAGTGTATTACTTTTGTTATAAAATTCACAAACGATGGTGTAAAAATAGAAAATTAAATCTGTATTTTTCAAGAGGAAATGAAAATTCAGGAAAAGTTTTTTCAAAACGAAGGAAGTTATGAAATTCCCCTACGGTCCTTCTTGGTTTATATATAACCGTTATATATAAATTGTGGGTTAATAATAAGCGTTTTAATTATCTTTAAGTACTGAATATCTGAATCTTATATGATAAATAAATTGTTGAGAATTTGCAGGGAGTTTTAATATTATTTTGCCTGTGCTGCGTTTAATTTTATAATTTTGCCCGGAAACCAACAAAGAAAAATCAATGAATCCTCTTCCGCACACCATTGACAATGTAAATTTCAAAAACAAGAAGGTGCTGATCCGTGTCGACTTCAACGTCCCGCTCGATCATAACCGTCAGATTACCGACGATACCCGTATCAGGGAAAGTCTTCCCACCATAAAAAAGGTTTTAAATGATGGGGGTTCGGTTATCCTGATGTCGCATCTTGGTCGCCCAAAAGGTGGATTTGAAAACGATTATTCGTTAACCCCACTCGTTCCGCGTATTACCAAATTACTCAACAAGAATATTATTTTTACCCGCGACCTGTTTGGACAAAAGACCAAAGATGTTTGTGCCAATCTGGCGCCGGGAGATGTTGTGTTACTCGAGAACCTGCGTTTTTATCCGGAAGAGGAAGGCGCCAGTGAAGAATTTGCCAAAGAGCTGGCCTCATTGGGCGATGCCTATATTAATGATGCATTTGCCACTTCTCACCGTCGTCATACCTCCACTGCCGTAATTGCGAAGTATTTTCCCAAAGCGAAATATTTCGGGATGTTAATGAAGAGTGAGCTTGAAAATCTTGACCATATTCTGAATCAGACCGAAAATAAAGCGCCCTTTACCGCTATCATTGGCGGAGCCAAAGTATCCACCAAAATTATGATCATTAAAAACCTGCTGAATAAGGTGGACAATATTATTATTGGTGGTGGTATGGCCTTTACCTTTATTAAGGCCCTTGGCGGGAAAGTCGGGGATTCGCTGATCGAAGACGACCGTTTACCGGAGGTTAAAGAAATGGTGCAGACCATGATGCTCAAGGGGGTGAATTTATACCTTCCCACCGATGCGATAATTTCTGATGCCTTTTCGGATGAAGCCAACATCAAAGAAAGCGCAGCTGACAATATCAAGCCCGGCTGGATGGGATTGGATATCGGAAAAAAGAGCTGCAAGCGTTTTGCTGAAATTATCAATAAATCGCAGACCATTCTCTGGAACGGGCCTATGGGCGTTTTTGAACTTTCGAGTTTTAAACAGGGCACCAAAGCTATCGCTATTGCAGTAGCCAGTGCAACCATCAGTGGATCCTATTCACTGATTGGCGGGGGCGATTCCGTTGCCGCGATCAATATGTACAACCTTGCCGACCAGATCAGCTATGTTTCCACCGGTGGTGGCGCCATGCTGGAATATATTGAAGGACGTGAATTGCCGGGAGTGAAAGCGATTTTAGATTAACCTGATCCTGGTTAAAATAAATCTCATGAAAAATATATACGCCGCCCTTGCGGGCGCTTTATTGCTATTCTTTGGATTTTCCATCGCCACAGCGCAAATTATCAACCGTGAAGAAGCCCGGCAGATCGCCGTTGTATCAGCAGAGCGATACTGTCCCTCTTCTAAACCGGATACAGCAGCCTTTGCATTAACAGAAGGTAATCGCACCCTCGCGTGGATATTCCCGCTTTTTCCGGAAGGTTTTATCGTCATAAGTGCTGATCACAAAGCCACTCCGGTGTATGCATATGCTCAGGAAAACCATTTTAATCCGGAGCTGCAACCCTGGCCGGCACTGCTTAACATGATCCGCCGTGATCTGGGTGCACGTTTCGATTATTATCCGGCCCTTCCTGAAAAGGAAAAACTGGAAATTTCATCCGCATGGGAGCATATTCAGCAATCCGCGGCGAAAGACAGCACTTTTGAGGTATGGCCGCCTGCCGGAAGTACCACCACTGGCGGATGGTTAGAAACCAACTGGACCCAAAGCAGTCCGTATAATAATATGTGTCCGATGGACCTGAATGCCGGAGCACGAAGTATCGCAGGTTGTCCGGCCGTTGCCATGGCACAGATTCTGAATTTTTTACAAAACATTAAAGCAACACGTTTCGGCGATGCTGACGATTACTACCACAATTACGGAACAGGTAACCAGTTCATGATTGACGATGACTATGCCACCTGGGGTTTCCCCTCTTTTGACACCCTGAATAAGTACCTCGACACGCTCGAAAATTACTTTCAGAACAAATCCCCGATGACGGACAATATGAAAGCCGCCCTTACCTTTGCCTGCGGCACTGCCTGCACCCAGGTATATACTGCAAGCGGTTCGGGTACTTTCGGTGTAGGTCAGGCCGCTGCCGCTTATCAGCGTTTTGATTACACCAACTCCCGTTTGGTCTTTTCGACCGACACCAGCCTTTCGGCCGACCTGGCCTGGAACATGAAAAACGCCTACCCGGCGCACCTCGCGCTGGTAGATCCGGGTGAAACCGTAGGACATAATGTGGTGGTGGACGGTTATAATACCGATGATTTTTTTCACTTTAATTTTGGCTGGGGTGGTAGCTCTAACGGTTGGTACACCATGCCTCCCGCCAGTATGCCCTATAATCTCACCGTGATTGAAGGAGTGATTATGGACATTATTCCCGACAGTGTGCAATCATCTGTAACCGGTGAATCCAGTCAGCCACATGCGGTTCTCTATCCGAATCCGGCCAACGATTATTGCGTTTTACAATTAAATGAAACCGTTACCCATTTGATGATCGTTTTAAGAGATTTAAGTGGTCGCATAGTATTCGTCCGCCAGTATTCTCAAGCCTCGCAAGCAACCATCCCAACGGAAAAGCTCACCCATGGAATGTATTTTTTAACGGTAAAACAGGACACTGCTCCCGCCTATTCACTGAAACTGATAAAAGAATAAACCCGGGGTAAAATAGCTGAAATTGACAAGAAAACTGACAAAGTAAAAAACATTTGGGATGCAATATCTGCAAGACAGACAGGGAAAATACTATGTATGTGTGCTTTAACATTTTTTACAAAAAATACTACCCTTATTCGAATGAGATTTTTATATCTTTGCCCACCAAATTTAGGACTTTAGGGACGACATGATCTTTAAACAACCATTATTTCAATCAGTTAGCATTTCTGTTTAATGCCTTCCTCCGGAAGGGCATTCTTATTTGTATTCAACCAAACCAAAAAAATAATATATGTCATTAAAGCAGAAGACCCTGGATTTAAAAAAGCGCATGAGCGGAGCAGTTCAGGGTGGTGGCACTAAAGCCATTGAAAAGCAATTGTCCATGGGCAAGCTTACTGCACGTGAACGTATCCTTGCATTGCTTGATCATAATTCATTTCACGAGTACGACCTCTTTGTAGAACATGCAGGTCGCGACTTTGATATGGATAAAAAATATCTTCCCGGCGACGGTGTTGTTACCGGAACGGGAACCATCAATGGTTATCCGATTTGCATTTTTGCTCAGGACTTCACCGTAGCGGGGGGTTCGTTAGGGTATATGCATGCTAAAAAGATTACCAAAATCATGGACCACGCCATGAAACTGAAAGTGCCCCTGATCGGGATCAACGATTCGGGTGGTGCCCGTATTCAGGAAGGGGTGAACTCCCTGGCTGGTTATGGTGAAATTTTTTACCGCAATACCCTGGCTTCAGGCGTAATTCCTCAGATATCCGTAATTCTGGGTCCCTGCGCAGGTGGTGCTGTTTATTCTCCGGCCCTCACCGATTTTGTATTTGTGGTCGATAAAATTTCCAAGATGTTCATCACAGGTCCCGAGGTTATTAAGACGGTACTGGGCGAAGAAATCTCAATGGAAGACCTTGGCGGTGCCCGGGTTCATTCTGAAATCACCGGTAATGCCCATTTCTTTGCTGAAAGCGAAGCAGAATGTCTGGAGCAGATTAAACAGCTGGTAAGTTTCATTCCCTGGAACAACACCAAAAAAGCCGAGGCTTTCCCCATCAAACAGCCTAAATCGAAGCAATATAAAATTGAAGATATTTTCCCGAACGATTCCAAACAGCCATACGATGTGCGAGATATCATCAAGGCTATTTGCGATGATTCGGAATTTTTCGAAGTTCAGGAACGTTTTGCCGGCAACATTGTTATCGGATTTTCGCGCATCAGCGGTCAGACCGTAGGATTTGTCGCCAATCAGCCGATGGTTATGGCTGGTGTGCTTGATGTTGATTCATCGGACAAAGCAGCCCGTTTCATCCGCTTCTGCGATGCCTTCAATATTCCTTTGGTTACACTGGTCGACCTTCCGGGTTATCTGCCGGGTGTAGATCAGGAGCATGCAGGGGTTATCCGTCACGGAGCAAAAGTGCTGTATTCATACAGCGAAGCAACGGTTCCCAAGATTACCGTAATCCTGCGTAAAGCCTATGGCGGAGGTTATATTGCCATGTGCTCGAACCACCTTCGTGCAGATTTTGTGTTGGCCTGGCCAACTGCAGAAATTGCCGTTATGGGACCTGAAGGCGCTGCCAATATTATTTTCAGAAGCGAAATCGCTGCTGCCGAGAACCCCGAAGAGGTGCGTAAAAAGAAGATTCAGGAATATAAAGATAAATTTGCCAATCCTTATGTGGCTGCCGCTTACGGCTATGTTGATGCCGTGATTGAACCCAGTGAAACACGCCGGTTCATCATTCATGCCCTGGAAATTTCCAGTCAGAAAGACGAAAGCCGTCCAACTAAAAAACATGGCATCCCACCATTCTAAAAATGCATCTTATGGAAGAAAATAATGATAATGTAGCTCCGGAAGGTATTAAATACGATACCCTGCAGGTTTATGAAGGTGCCAATTTCAAAACCCTGCTTACCCGGAAATATAAAGAACGCAAACCCTACCTTGCGCCGAATCCTGCTATTATAAAATCTTTTATACCCGGAACCATCCGTAAGATTTTTATCAAAGAAGGACAAAAAATTATGAAGGGGGATGAACTTCTGATCCTTGAAGCGATGAAAATGTGCAACGAACTCAGGGCCCCTATCGACGGCGTGGTAAAAAAGATTCATTGTAAGTCAGGGCAGATTGTGGCTAATAAGGTAGTATTAATCGAACTGGAAGAAGTAAAAGTAAAATCCAAATCCAGGTCTAAGAAATAATCTGCGACAAGATCCTCCTTCTGTGAAGGTTTTATATATTTCGTATGATGGCATGACCGATCCCCTCGGGGCTTCTCAGGTAATGCCCTACTTATTCGGGCTAAGCAACTTAGGCCACGAAATATCCTTGCTAAGTTTTGAGAAAAAAGACCGTTACCTACAGGGTAAAGCGGCCGTTGAAAAGTTGTTGTCGGATAGTAGTATCAGCTGGTTTCCTGAACTTTACACCTCAAAACCTCCCGTTCTTTCCACACTGAAAGACCTGCGTGTAGCCAAAAAAAGATCTGTTAAAATACTAAAAGAGAAGAACATACAATGCGTGCATTGCCGCAGCTACATCTCGGCTTTAGTAGGATTGTATCTGTATAAAATCGCATCCGTTCCCTTTATCTTTGATATGCGCGGTTTCTGGGCCAACGAACGGGTCGACGGAAAAATCTGGAGTCTTAAAAATCCGGCTTACCGCCTGATATATAATTATTTCAAGAAAAAAGAAATAGCCTTTCTTTTAAAAAGCACCCACATTATTTCGCTTACCCAAGCAGGAAAAAACGAAATAATGCAGTGGGACATCCCCGGACTGGTAAAAGAAAAAATTACGGTAATTCCTTGTTGCACAGACACCGAAGTATTCAAACCGCTGGAAGATGATTCCATCAAGTCCACTGTACACAAACAATTGCAGATTGCTGCCGATCAAATGGTTCTGAGTTATCTCGGTTCTTTTGGTACCTGGTACATGGCGCATGAAATGTTTGATTTTTTTAAGGTCTTTTTAAAAACCTATCCTGAAGCTGTTTTCCTGATTATTACCAGGGATGCCCCGGAAAGCATATTACAATTAGCTGCCGGACAGGGAATTTCAGAAAAAAACATCAGAATCATTTCTGCCACACGGAACGAAGTTCCCGCTTTACTTTCCGTTAGCCATGCAAACCTGTTTTTCATCAAACCCGCTTATTCCAAAAAAGCCAGCTCCCCCACCAAAATGGGCGAATCGTTGAGTATGGGCATACCGGTTATCTGCAACGATGGCATTGGCGATTGCACCCAAATGTTGCAGCAGGGAAACTGCGGAATCGTTGTACATTCTTTTGATGAAGAATCGTATGAAATGGCGGTCTCTAAATTCCCTTTACTGATCGGTCAGCCAAAAAATGATATCCGGTCACTGGCCCTTTCCGAACTTGACCTCCGCACAGGCATTCAACGTTACCAAGCAATTTATTCCTCTATAGAAAAATCCCTGAAATGATCTTTCCACAGCATTTTGAGCAGAAAACAGGCTTCGACCGCATACGTGCCGAGCTACAGCAATGCTGCCTGGGGGAGGCTGGAAAGACACAGGTGCAAGCCATGGCTTTTTCCGCGGACCTTCCGGAAATCATGAAAAACCTCAGGGCAGTTGCAGAATTCTGTACCATTCTTTACTCCGGAAAAACCTTTCCCTCGCAGGATTATTTTGATCTGAGACCTGTTTTAAAACATTTAACGATCAAGGGGAGTGTTATTGAACAGGAAGAATTATCGGAGCTGCGATCGTCCCTGCGTACCATTAAGGCCGTGCAGGAATTCTTCGATAAAACTGAACCTGGATTATATCCTGTTTTACAGGAAATGGTGACTCCGATGCGCTTTGATTCTTTTATTCTGGTACAGGCCGACCGGATTCTCGACGAAAAGGGCGAAATCAAGGACAATGCCTCTGATACACTGCTCGATATCCGTCAGCAACAGGTGCGGAAAAAATCGCTGGTCGAAAAACGGATACGACAAGTGTATCTCCATTTAAAAAAAGAAGGCTACACTCCTGATGAAGCGGAGATTACGATACGAAACGGCCGAAGTGTGATTCCGCTGCCTGCGTCCAACAAGAGGATCATCCGTGGTTTTATTCATGATGAATCGGCCAGTGGACAAACGGTTTACATTGAACCGGAAGAAATTTTTGAAATCAACAACGAAGTCCGTGAGTTAGAAGCCGCCGAACGCCGTGAAATTATACGGATCCTCGCCGCTTTCAGTGATTTGTTGCGACCCGAAATAGAAAACCTGAATTCCTGTTATTCAATACTTTCTACTATCGATTTCACCAGGGCCAAGGCTGTTTTTTCGGTAAAGATCAAGGCAGTGCTTCCCAAAATTGAGAATACGCCCCGCATGGATTTCCGCCGCGCAATTAATCCAAACCTCTATCTCAAAGAATTACAGCGTGGTACGAAGGTAATTCCGCTCGATATAAGGCTCCGGCCGGAAGAGCGTATCCTGATCATTTCGGGGCCCAATGCCGGGGGCAAATCCGTTTGTTTAAAAACTGCCGGAATACTGCAATACATGCTACAATGCGGAATGCTGATCCCCGTAAGGGACGATTCCGAAGCGGGAATTTTTGAAAGCATCTTTATCGAAATCGGTGACGAGCAATCCATCGAAAATGATTTAAGCACCTATAGTTCACATTTACGTAATATTCGCACACTCACCGAAATAGTTGATGAATCTACCTTATTTCTGGTAGACGAATTTGGCAGCGGCACTGAGCCCCAGATGGGCGGCGCTATTGCTGAAGCTGTATTGGAAATGCTTTCGGAAACCCACGCCATGGGAATCGTAACCACCCATTATATGAACCTGAAACTTATGTCGGGACATATCCCCGGCATTATCAACGGGGCCATGCTGTACGATACCAAAAACATGCAACCGCTGTATGAATTGCTCATTGGGAAACCGGGCAGTTCCTTTGCGTTTGAAATTGCAGAAAAAACCGGATTATCCAAAGACATCCTGACAAAGGCCGCCGAAAAAACCGGTGTATCGGGGATGGACTTTGAACAACAACTACAAGACCTCGAAACAGAGCGCCGGGAGCTGGAAAAACGCAAGCAGGAATTTTCCTTAACGGATGAAGTGCTTTCAGGCTTAATTCAGCGTTATAATGATTTGAACCTCAAGCTCGAAGAATCGCGCAAGCAAATCCTCGATCAGGCACGCTCAGAGGCTGCAGAGTTACTGAAACGATCAAATGCCCTCATCGAAAACGCCATCCGGAAAATCCGCGAAAGCGAAGCTAAGAAAGAGGTAAACATTGAGGTGAGGGAAGAGTTGAAAGAATTCGCCGAAAAGGTTATTCTCCCCTTTACGGAAGAAATTACCGCCAGACGAACCAGTGTTGCTTCACCGAAAAAACCAAAAGCTCCAAAAGGGCCTAAACCCGTAATTCCAAAAATTACCATACCGGTTAAGGTGGGCGGCTTTGCCAAAATCATCGGGCAAACCTCCATTTATGATGTCGAGAAGATAACAGGTAAAACCGCCACGGTTTCTTTTGAAAATATCCGGTTAAAAATCCCTCTCGACCAACTCGAGGGTTGTGCAAAAGACCAATCTTCGCGCAGGGAACACCGCGCAAGGAAAACCATGGCAGATTTGTCGTCACAACTAAACGACAAATTAGCCTCCTATAAAACCACCATTGATGTCAGGGGCCGGCGCGCCGAAGAAACCCTCGGACTGATTCAGAAATACATTGATGACGCCCTGTTACTGAACATCTTCGAAGTACGTATTCTGCATGGTAAGGGAAACGGGATCCTCAGAAAAATCATCCGCGAATACCTGGCGTCGATAAAAGAAGTTAAGTCCTTTGAAGACGAAAGTATGGAAGCTGGCGGGCACGGAATTACTGTGGTACATTTCAGATAAACCCTATGCCAATCTGGCAACTTTTACCCTTGGCTTGATTTTTGCCGCCCTCCTGCCCTTTGTATTCAATAGGTATGCTATTATCTAACTATATCATTTAAAGATATGAAAAAATCCATCCTGGTGATTCTCACCGCATTACTCGTATCGTTTCCTCTGTTTCGAACCCTTTCAGTGACCAATGACCGTCCCCAGAAAATTATTGATAACGTGTATCATCTTACCGATCAGGATTTTGATGAGCAAATCAAAAAAGGTGTGGTCTTGGTCGACTTTTGGGCGATCTGGTGTGGCCCATGCCGTACCCAGGGACCAATTGTAGATCAGATTGCACAGGAAATCGGCCAGAAGGCAAAAATCGCCAAGGTTGATGTTGACAAGGCCCGGGTTACCGCCAACCGGTTTAATATACGTTATATCCCCACCATCATAATTTTTAACGACGGCCTGCCCGTTAAGCGCCTCGAAGGGTTACAGCAAAAAGACATTATTCTGGAGGCAATAAATTCAATCGGAACATAAAAACATGAACAATACAACAAACACCCCCACGAAGTTTTCTCAGAAACTTCGTGCAATGTTCTCAATAAAAAATATTATCGGAATTGTCCTTGGACTCGTCGGCGGCTTTATATACTACCGCACGGTCGGATGCTCTACCGGCGCTTGTCCGATTACCAGCAATCCCTGGCTCACCATGGTCTGGGGAGGACTTGTGGGCTATTTACTGGCAGATATGATTCCTTTTAAAAAGAAAAAAGAGACGCCAAACGAACCGGAAGTTCAGTAATTCCTGAATTATAACACAGGCCTGTAAAAGCGGATTTTTCCGCTTTTTTTATTGGCAGGAATCAGGGTGCTTACCCCGACTTTCTTCCCGGAGAAGCCATTGTTCTGATGCGCTATCCGGTATTTCCCCGGCTCCAGCACCTCGTACACTATGGCCGTGTGCTCACCGTAGGTTTCGGTAACCAGTCCTTTATCTGTTTGCGATTTGATCACTACGTTATTAAAACGGATGATATCACCGGGATAGATGGTATCCTTGTCGGGATCAACCAACTTACCGAAACCGTAGGCATGATCCCATTGGGCACCCACGCCATCAAGCGCATCGTGCGCCAGATCCCAGCACTCGCCACGACCCACTTTGGTTCCCATGACCTCATCGAGGTATTTTACGATTTTTTGATTGGCGCCAGGAATTTGTGCGAAGACAGCAGTATTGAAGAAAATGGCCAGTAGCAGTGGGATGAACCTGAATCGTTTCATAAAAGTGATTTTAGAAAAAAGGACAGCAGAAAAAAATAATACAGGTTAACGTTAAGCAAACCAGTATTATTTCATCAAAAAACGCTCCGTAAAGTCAGCGGGAATATTCATGGACAGCGGAATAAGCAGATTAAAAGGGAAAAACTAAATACAAGGACAACGGAACAAACGGATTAAGCGGAAAAAAAACCTGATTCCGGTAAATCAATAAGAGCTAAGAGGGTTTAGCTTTAATTAAGGTCATACAACCGACGGGCTGATCATAAAGTTCGGATGCCTTGCATCCGAACTTTATGGACAGACACTCCTATTTAAATGCCTTTTCCAAAAGGGCATTGCCTTCAGGCTTTAATTCGTGGAAGTAGTCTGGGACGGGTTTTCCTAAAAGATCATCAACGTAAAGTTTCGCCAGGTACTGTCCAAGCATAAAGCCTTGTCCGCGCAGCCCCAGGAAGAGTCCACGTCTGGCATCAATCACCATGCGGGGCTCAATGTAATATCCGGCCCAGACCGCCTGAAAACCTACAGAAGAAAGCTCAGGTACCCAGTCGATGAATATTTCCGAAACAATTTCGAGAAACTCTTTGGAGTTAATTTTCAGGTTTTTCCCGGCTTCCAGATGCTCCACCATTGGTGAAGCACATCCGATGATCTGTCCGGTTTCGGCCAGCTGCTGACCGTATACCGCCACAAAACCTTTGTATTTCCGGCGATCGATGAGCATATCCAGCGGATTCCCATCCAATCCCATCATCGGTAAACGGCGTGTGATAAAAGCCTGGTGTTTTACGGGGAACAATCCGGTTTCGATGCCTAAGGAACGGGCGAAATTTTCACCTTCCTGCCCCATAGCATTTACAAAGATTTCGGTATGAATTTCAAGGTATTTCCTTTCGTGATCACGAACCAGGATTTTATAAATATTCCCTTCTTTGCTTACGTCGATAACCTGACAGTCCTCAAGAACGTTGCCCCCTGCATTGATGCCAATTCTGCGAATCAGGTCAATGACCCTGCCGGGAGTGGCCTGCCAGCAATTCCGTGTAATCATGGCCGCCTTATACGTTTTTAAGGAAGCATTAAAATAGGGTGAAATTTCTTTTTTAAAGTCTTTTGGGTCAACCATATATGCATCAGACCATGCCATTGAATCCTGACAGGACTTCACGGTTGCATCATCGTGAGCAAAAGTGACATAGCGTGTGGAATGGAAATCGACCGAATGAATTTTATCGAGTTCCTTAAAGATTTCAAGATTGCGGACCGCAATTTCGGAGATTTCGGGAAGGCTGAATGCCGGGCGTCCTCCGGCGATATTGCGCCACGAAGAACCTCTTCCATAATTCAATAAGGTAGGCTCCAGTCCGGCTTCAGCCAGATAACGGAATAAGGCGCTTCCGCCGATACCGCCACCGGCAACCACTGATTTTACTTTGATCACCCTGGTTTTTTTGCTCAGATCGGGAATAATGATCTTTTCCTGAACGGTTCTGGGATACAATTCACCAATTCCCACCTGGTTCGACAAGGGTCCGCGCGGGGTGGCATCGCCTACAATGGTAATTCCGCTTCCGCGAAGGGTTTGTTTCAGCCTGCGGATACACCTTTTTCCCCTACAGGCGCCCATACCCAAACGGGTGGTATGTTTGATTTCGTCGACCGAAATAAACTGGCGGTCGCCGATGGTTTCAAGAATTTCTTCAAGGGTAACATCATCGCAATGGCAAACATAAGTCGGGGCTTCTACTTTCACTTTGGTGGGTGTAAGCAGGTTTGGTTGCGGATAATTTTCTTTCACAATAAATCCCCTCACCTTTGTCAGGGATTCGCCGTGAACATCCGTAGATTTTACACGGGCTATATTGGTTTTATTGGGCTTACTCAGAATTTTCTCAATCACTCCGGTCCCCAGTTTCGTTCCCTGGTTATCGACCAGAAATACTTCCGCTTTTTCAGCTACTTCGTACTCTATTGGGAGGAATAACCAGTCTTTTGCCACATTGTAACCAAAAATAGCCAACCCTGGACATTGGTAAACGCAATCCATACATCCAACGCATTTATCAAAATCAATCTGTGGAACCGTGCTGGTAGAGGTTTTTGTGATGGCACCGTGGGGACAGGCAAACTCGCAGGGATTACAAGCGAATCCGTAAAGGCAGTCGATTACGACAAAGCCTTTGCTGTTCATTCGTTCAACGGTGGGAAGATAAGGTTCCTGAATAACCCTGATGGGATGCTGCTGGCTGTCGATATACTCTTTGGAAGTCGACAGATACTCTTCATAATTGTACCCTTCGCCCATTTCCTGCAAAATCTCAAAGGCCACCTGCTTTCCGCGGACCACAGCGCTGGTTCCCTCTCCTATGCGGATGGCATCGCCTGCGCCAAAACAGTTGCGACCAAAGACTTCATTACCTTTTATGATAAGCTGATCGTCAGAAACCAGGCCTGTGCAAATATTAATGGCGTCAATATTTTCGAATACGACTTCCGTTCCCGGGATGGGTTTAAAGTTTTCGCATTGGGCGATTACGGCTCCGGTAATTCCGGTTCCATCCTCGTTAGGAATGGCTTTAATAAGGATGTAGGAGGTCATTACCGGAATTCCAAGGCGCCTGACCCTGTTGGCCTGCACCGGAAATCCGCCTTCGTTCGGCATGGCTTCAATAATGGCCTTTACATTGGCACCGGCCTGCATCAGCTGATAAGAGGTCAGATATCCAATATTTCCTGCACCCACAGTCAGCACATTTTTTCCAAGCAGTGTGAACTCATTGTTCATCATTTTCTGCACCACGGCTGCCGTATAAACCCCCGGAACATCATCGTTTTCAAAGGTCGGCATAAATGGGACGGCACCGGTGGCCACCACCATATAATCGGCCTCAACATAATAAATTTCGTCGGTCTTTACATTCTTTACCGCAATACGCTTGCCTTCCAGAATATCCCAAACGGTTGAATCCAGAAAGATTCCGTCCATGCTTTCGCCGGCCAGGGTTTTGGCGATATCAAAACCACGCATACCTCCGAATTTCTTTTCTTTTTCAAAAAAGAAAAACTGGTGGGTTTGCATCAGAAACTGTCCACCGATTTTATCGTTATTATCGATAACAATATTGCTGATGTTATAACTATTGAGTTGCTCGCGGCAGGCCAATCCGGCCGGACCGGCCCCAATAATGGCAACATCGGTTTTATATACTTTAACCGCTTCTTCTTTGCGGTACTCTTTTACCTTCGGTGTAAAGCCCCTGGGAATTTCCATCACTTCCTTAATGCCATCCACTGTGGTGATACAGATCCGTTTGATCTGACCGTCGACCAGCATTTCGCAGGCACCGCATTTTCCGATACCACATTCCAGGCTGCGTTCGCGGTTTTTTAAACTATGGCTATGAACAGGGAAACCTGCCTGATGAAGCGCTGCTGCAATGGTAAATCCTTTTTCGCCAACAATTTCTTTACCCTCAAAAGTAAAGCGAACTTCCTGTTTTTGAGGTACTACCAGAATGGGATGTTTATCTATCCTATGCATACTACGAAGAATATAATGTTAAACAACTGATTTCTAAGCTTTTTTGTGATGAAACCCATACAATTGTTATTCATTTCACAATTGAACACAAAGGTAAATGATTTCCGGAGTACCGTGCAAACCATTAACTGTATTTTCACAGTTTAAACTGGAAGTTTATCGCTGCAGGGATTCATTTTTGGTTCCGGATGCACCCACAGGGATGTTTTGTCTATTTTTGTATCATACCATGAGAAAAATACCCCTCACAAAAAAGCAGATAATCTGGAGTCTTTCGGGACTGTTAATGCTGGTGGTGATCATTGGGCTGGGCACCTGGTTTTTCCCTTCAGCCGAATCGGCCAGTCCGCCCGAAACCGGCAGTGGCGCCATCTTTCTGAAAGAAAATCCAGCCTGGGCCAATGCGCAACTAGCCTCCATGAGCATTGAGGAAAAAGTTGGCCAGCTGCTAATGATTTGCCTCGACGGAACCATTCCTGAGGATCCATCCACAGAATATTCCCTGATTGAAGAAATCCAGCCGGGAGGGATCTGTTTGGGACCGGGCCGGTTAAAAACACAGTTAAAGCAATTAGAACAGATCAAACAGTCCGAAAAGATTGCGCCTCTGGTAGGTGCTTCCGCTGAGTACGGACTATTGTTTCCGTCGGATACCTTGTCACGCTTTCCTCTGTTACCGGGTATTTCATCCATCAGCAACGACAGCGTAGTGGTCGCGCTGGCACAATCGGTCGCCCAGCAACTGCTAAGTGCCGGCATCCACCTCAACTTTGCACCGGATATGAGCATCCTTGAGAAGAATTTGGATGATTGCAGTGAACCCTCCTATACTATGTTTCTCCGCGAATTCAGCCGGAAAGCCACTATTTACGCCATGACACAGCAGCAGAGCGGTATCATGGTCTGTGCAAATAATTATCCTGATTACCGTGAGCGTTCTGAGGGAACAACCCAGCACACGGGATCCGGAACTCACGCCTCCGACAGCCTGATGAACATACCTTACCGTCAACTGATCACGGCGGGAATTGCAGGTATTGAGGTTACCCATGCACCTGAAATTTTCAAAGAAACCCTGAACGTTCAGTTAACCGACAGCTTACACAAAGCCTTACCTTTTCAGGGATTGGTTATCAGTAATTTCGACACTTACGAAGCCTATCGCGGTCAGGCGGAACCCGGTATGGCAGAATTGATGGCCCTGAAGTCGGGCAGCGACATGATTAAAGTAAATTCCCATTTGTCGGAAACCTACAATTTTATACTGAATGCCGCGCAGAACGGGCAACTTACCACAGAAGAACTCAACCTGAAAGTGAAAAAAATTCTACTGGCCAAAAGTTTTGCAGGCTTGCAGAACAAACAGCCCGGCATGAATGATACGCTTTACCGCAACCTTCCCTGGAAAGGGGCAGAAGTATCCGGAAGAAAAGCCATTGCCTCTTCACTGATTCTGCTGGGAAACCGAAAAAATATTGTCCCCCTTAGTGATGTCGCCGGACAAAAAACAGCCAGTCTCTGCATCTCCGTGGGAAAAAGGCCACGCTTCACCTCAGCCCTGAACCTTAATGCCTCAATGAATCATTTTACGATTTCCCCGCAGGCTTCTGCAGCAGAATTTTCCGTACTTCAGTCACGGCTTGCTCCCTACACAACCCTTATTGTTGCTGTGTTTTCGGATCCTCGCCTGGCCTTGAAAGCCAAAGAGATCAATGCATTCATGCACCGCCTTGAACCGGGGAAACGCATGATTGTAGTCCATTTTGGACGCGCAGAGAGCCTGGCGCTGCTGGATCGCTTCCCGGTTATGATACAATCGTTCAGCGACGATGCGGTTTCACAATCTTTTGCCGCGCAGGCCATTTATGGAGGCATTCCCCTTCCCGGGCACCTTCCCCTGACGTGTTCGAACGTGTTTTGCTATGGCGACGGCGTGTATTTGCCTCACCAAACCCGCATCAAATACTCCATTCCAGAAGAAATCGGAATTCCTTCCTCCGCATTGCAGCGCATTGATTCCATCATTAAAGGAGCCATCAGGGCAGAAGCATTTCCCGGTTGTCAGGTATTTATTTCCTGTAAAGGACAGATGGTACTCGACAAGGCGTATGGGTCGCATACCTACGATCAAGATCAGGAAGTCAAAACCGGCGATCTGTACGATTTAGCTTCTGTTACAAAAGTGGCCGCCACCACCCTTGCCATCATGTCGCTGTATGATGCCGGGAAAATCAGGCTGGACAGCACGCTGGACTATTACTTCAGGGATCTTGATAAAAACTCGCGTGGCAAAAAAGTACGCGATTCAAAACTAAATTACATCACGGTCCGCCAGCTGATGACGCATTGCTCCGGACTCCCCTCCGCCCTGCCCATTGCCCGTTTCATCAGTCCGAAATGGTATCTGGCCTTTATGATGGAAGCCGAGCGCCGGCGTTTGGAACAGGAAACCAGCGACACCCTTGTTGCAGAAGAAGAACAAAGTCCGGAATGGATGATCGATACTTCGCAAATGATGATGGCTGAAGATTCGATTTTTAAATGGCTGTTTACCCGCGAACAGGACAAAGAGCATAAACTCCAGATCGGGGAAGATTTTTTCATGCGATCCGTTGTTGTGGATTCTCTCTGGGAACTATCCAAACAAACGGCCGTCAGAAAAAGCAACGCTTATCTTTACAGTGATATGAACTTTTACCTGGCCATGAAAATCGCTGAAACTGTTGCCGGGATTGCCATTGATAAATATGTAGCCGAAAAGTTCTACCGGCCGATGAATCTGACCCATATTTGTTATAATCCCACCAAATCCTTCGATAAGGACCATATCGTACCCACGGAAGAAGAAAAAATCTTCCGCAAGCAGCTCCTGCAGGGCTATGTGCACGACCCCACCGCCGCATTGCTCGGTGGCGTAAGCGGGAATGCGGGTCTTTTTTCCAATGCCCATGACCTGGGAATCCTGATGCAAATGTTGCTGAATGGCGGCACTTACGGGGGTAGGCGGTATCTGAGCGAGAAAACGGTAAGGGAATTTACTTCGGTCCAAAATGGCGGCTACCGCGGGTTAGGATGGGATCACCAAACAGGTTCGGGATTGAAAATGCTCGCCCCTTCGGCTTCGCGTTCAACCTTTGGCCATACCGGTTTCACCGGAACCTGTGTATGGGTGGATCCGGAAAACGAAATCGTATTTGTATTTCTTTCTAACCGTGTTCATCCCACCAACACCAATCAGAAAATCAACAATCTCAGGGTGCGGCAAAAGATTCAGCAAGTTATTTACGATGCCCTTGGGATAACCTCCGTAAAGGAAGTCGCCTGATGATGCCGGACAATTCTTCAATTTATCCTACTTTTGACAAAACATCCGGGTGAAATCAGCCCGGGAATCATTTACAGTGTAGAGCGATTATTATGAACAAGCGACCTTACATTTATCTTCCGATCTTCTTTGCCTTGGTGCTCATTGCCGGTATTTTTCTGGGCACGTTCCTCATTCCCGCCCTCAACTCAAAAAACGGGATTTTCTCTATCGACTATAAGCACTACGACAAGGTAAACGATGTGATTAACTATATTGAAGAACAATACGTCGATAGCACCACGCAATCCACCCTTGAAGAACTGGCCATTAACGGCCTTTTGCAACGGCTTGATCCGCACAGCGTATATATTTCTGCCGCAGATTTTAACGAAGCCAACGACCCGCTGAAAGGCAATTTTGACGGGATTGGTGTACAATTCCGCATTATCCGCGACAGCATTACCATTATCAGCGTAATCCCCGGCGGACCCTCCGAACAGGAGGGCGTTCTGGGTGGTGACCGCATTGTATCCATTGACGGAAAAAATGTTGCTGGCATCAAGATCACCAACGACGACGCCATCAAGCAACTCAAGGGACCCGGCGGCACCACCGTAAAAGTGGGCATTTACCGCAAATCGCAGCGAAAAAAACTGCAACTCACCATTACCCGTGGCAACATTCCGACCTCCAGCATTGACTTCGCTTATATGGCAACGCCAACTGTAGGATACATAAAAATCAGCCGTTTTGCCGGAAATACCGCCGAAGAATTTATTCAGGCTGTGACCGGCCTGCAACAAAAGGGCATGAAAAAAATCATGATCGACCTCAGGGGCAACGGGGGTGGCGTAATGGATGCCGCTGTTGATATTGCTGATGAATTCCTGCCCGACAAAAGGCTCATTGTTTATATGGAAGGTTATCACCGCAAAAAACAAAGCTTTTTCGCCACCAGCGAAGGGAGCATGGAAAACACACCCCTGGTGATTATGATTGATGAATTTTCTGCTTCAGCATCTGAAATTCTGGCCGGAGCCATACAGGATAACGACCGCGGCATCATTGTAGGTCGCCGGACATTCGGAAAAGGACTGGTGCAGGAACAAATTCAACTGCCCGACCAATCAGCCATCAGGCTCACCGTTGCCCGCTATCATACGCCCACCGGCCGCTGTATTCAAAAGCCCTATACCGAGGATTACGAAAAGTATTATGCTGATTTTTACAAACAATTTCTTACCGACGAAGAATATATCGACAGCCTGAATTTTGTCGATACTACGCGCTACGTCACTGCCGCCGGCAAAGTAGTTTATGGAGGCGGGGGCATCATGCCCGACCTTTATGTGTCGGCTAAATCGGAATTCTCGAGCAATTATTATAAATCGCTGCTTTACAAAGGAAGCATTATTGATTTTGCCTTCGATTTTGCCGACCGTCACCGTGCACAGATGCTGGCATATAAAAATGCTGAGGGCTTTTTGAAGAACTTTCAGGTAAGTGCGGCGCTGTTTGAAGAACTCCTCGCCTATGCAGAAAAATCAGGGGTAATAAGAGATCCCGCTGGTATCAGAACTTCTGAAACCCTCATTAAATCTGAGCTTAAAGCACAGATCGGGCGTGTAATTTTTGATGATGCAGCATTCTATCCTGAGATTTTACCTTCCGATAAGGTGTTTCAGAAGGGACTGGAAGTGCTGAAGTAAGAATTTTTAAAATCAATCCGGATTGTTGAGGAGTATAATTCCTTATATTCATACTTTCTCTTATGCAGTCATCCCGGACTTGATCCGGGATCCCCTCGATTAGAACCTACTTCTATTCCTCAATGTCCTATCCTAAAATTGAGCTGTTTTTTTTGTTTTTGTAAAGATACTTGTTGCATGGGGATCCCGAAATAAATTCGGGATGACTGCTCCGTAGGAGATGCCGGGTTACATACGGGATGACTGTTCCGATTGCTTTTTCTTCCTTTAAGTTCAAAAATCAAAACAGTTTCCCGTAATTTCATCGTTTTTTCCGGAAAAACTCCGACACCAGGGTTCCGCATTCTTCTGCCAGAACACCCCCTGTAATCGTTGCTTTGGGATGCAATGCTTCGGGCGCGAAAAGGGAAAATCCACGTTTGGGATCTTTAGCTCCGTAAACTACCCGTGGGATCTGGGTCCAGAAAGCCGCACCGGCGCACATGGTACAGGGCTCAATCGTGACGTACAACGTACAATCCGGAAGATATTTCCCCCCCAGATAATCGGAAGCCGACGTAAACGCCTGCATTTCCGCATGCGCCGTGGCATCCCTCAAGGTCTCGGTAAGATTATGGGCACGGGCAATAATGCGATCGTTGCAAACTACGACGGCTCCAATGGGAACCTCATCCTTTTCGAGCGCTTTACGGGCCTCTTTCAGCGCTTCGCGCATATAAAAAAGATCTTTTTCGGGCATAGGGCAAATTGCGTTTTAAAAAGTTTTGAACCACGAACCTCTCCGGGGCGTCTCTAAAAATTTGTACCTTCGCGGCTAAATTACAAAATATGTTTCGGACTCATACATGTGGTGCATTAAGGATGGCCGACACCGGCACAGAAGTGACCCTGAGTGGTTGGATGCAGCGTTCGCGCGATTTAGGGGGGATGACTTTTATTGATCTTCGCGACCGTTACGGAATTACGCAACTGGTTTTTAATATGGACTCCGAACCGGCTTTGTGCCAGCAGGCGCGCAGTCTGGGTCGTGAAACAGTATTGCAGGTAAGGGGGAAAGTGGCAGAAAGAAGCAACAAAAACGCAAAACTTCCCACCGGCGATATCGAGATCAATGTCGAAGAAATCATCATCCTCAATGCTTCCAAAACACCTCCGTTTACCATCGAAGACAACAGCGACGGCGGTGATGAAATCCGCATGAAATACCGTTATCTTGACTTGCGCCGGTCGGTGGTTCGTAAAAACATCGAGCTTCGCCACAAGATGGGTATTGAGACCCGCACGTATATGAATTCCCTGAATTTTCTGGAAATAGAAACCCCTTACCTCATCAAATCCACACCCGAAGGGGCTCGCGACTTCATTGTGCCTTCGCGCATGAACCAGGGCCAGTTTTATGCCCTGCCACAATCGCCACAGACCTTTAAACAGTTACTCATGGTTGCGGGCTATGACCGCTATTTCCAGATTGTACGGTGCTTCCGCGATGAAGACCTGCGGGCCGACCGCCAGCCGGAATTTACGCAGATCGACTGCGAAATGGCATTTGTAACGCAGGAAGATATTTTACAGACTTTTGAAGGCCTGGTGCACCATCTGTTTCATAATGTTAAAGGCATTGATGTGGCGCCCCTGCCGCGTATGAGCTGGGCCGACGCCATGGCCACCTATGGTTCCGATAAACCTGATACCCGTTTTGGGATGAAATTTACCGATTTCACTTCGCTGGTAAAAGATAAAGGGTTTAAAGTATTTGATGATGCTGAAAGCATTCTTGGGATTACGGTTCCGGGCTGCTCAGAATACAGCCGCAAACAAACCGATGAACTGATCGACTTCGTAAAACGCCCGCAGATCGGCGCTTCCGGAATGATTTATCTGAAAGTCAATACCGACGGCACTTATAAATCATCAGTAGATAAATTCTATGATGAAAACGCTCTGAAAGGCTGGGCAGAGCTCGCTTCCGCGGAAAAGGGTGACCTCATCCTTATTCTTGCAGGACCCAAGGCCAAAACGCAAAAAGCCCTTGGAGATCTTCGTATCGAGATGGGAAACCGTCTGGGATTGCGCAACCCCGAAACCTTCAGTGCCCTGTGGGTCGTAGATTTCCCGCTGCTCGAATGGGACGAAGACACGCAACGTTTTTACGCCATGCACCACCCATTTACCGCCCCAAAACCGGAAGACCTTGCCCTTATGGACAGTAATCCCGGCGCTGTGCGGGCCAATGCTTACGACCTTGTGATAAACGGCGTTGAGATTGGTGGGGGTTCAATCAGAATCCACAATAAAGACCTGCAAAAGAAAATGCTCAGCATTTTAGGCTTCTCTGATGAAGACGCCCAGGCACAATTTGGATTTTTAATGGATGCCTTCGAATATGGCGCTCCGCCTCACGGAGGGATCGCCTTTGGATTCGACCGCTGGTGTGCCGTTTTTGGTGGCAGCGACTCCATCCGCGATTATATTGCCTTCCCGAAAAACAATTCCGGCCGCGATGTCATGATTGATTCACCCGCCCAGGTAAAGCAAGAGCAGCTGGATGAACTCGGCATTGCGTTAAAAAAAATCTGAATCAGGCTTTCTTAAGGGTAAAGGCAATGGTGGTACCTACGCCAATACTGCTGCGCACATTGATGGACTGCCCGTGGGCTTCCACAATATGTTTTGCAATGGCGAGACCTAATCCGGAGCCTGACTGATCGGCAAATCGTCCGCGGTTGGTACGATAAAAGCGTTCAAACACACGCGGAATCTCTTCTTCTGCAATCCCAATCCCGTCGTCGGTTACCTCAGCCAATACCTGCTCGTCCATATCGAAAAAGCTGATTTTGGTAAGTCCGCCATTTTTACCGTATTTGATAGAATTTTCCACCAGGTTATTCAGTACTTCCCGCACCTGCTCGCGATCGCCCCTTACCATAAAAGCACGGTCGGTGGCGCTATTCATCATAAGCCGTATGTTTTTTTCCTTCGCACTCATTTCGTATAGCTCCAATATTTCATGAGCAAGTGAATGAATGTCAAATTTTGTAAGGTTCAGTTTCTGGTCGCCCGATTCAAGTTTGGAAATGGTTTCCAGATCGGAAATTATGGCAATCATCCTGTCCACGCTTTTCTCGGTTCGTTTAAGATATTCCCTGTTGATGCTTGCATCTTCCAACCCACCATCGAGCAGGGTCAGGATATACCCCTGAATGTTGAACACCGGAGTTTTTAATTCATGCGAAATGTTACCGATAAATTCGCGACGAAATTTTTCCTGATTTCGCAGGGCTTCCACCTCATCGTTTTTAGCCTGGGCCCATTCATACACTTCCCCTTCAATTTCATCCATAAATTGCGGATCCTGTACACGCTTTTTAAGGTCACTCGGGCCTTTACGCGATTTTTGTTCGCGAATGGTTTTATAAACCAGCTTTATCCGGTTATATAAAAACCGGTTCAGGTAGAATCTCAGCAGAATATAGGAAAACACAAAAAGGGTTCCTGCCATAACCGGAAGCACCCACCAGGCCTCGTGAAGATAAAACACATTCAGTGCGGCATAGGCCATTGAATAGAACAGGGTGATCAGAAAAGAAGACCCTAATGCAAGTTTGACGGGAGATTGTATGCTCATTTTTCTTCAAATTTATATCCGACACCTTTAACGGTACGGATGTTATCCATATCAATTTTTTCGCGTAGTTTACGGATATGCACATCGATGGTACGATCGCCTACAATGACATTGCTGCCCCAAATCTTATCATAAATCTCTTCTCTCGAAAACACCTTGTTGGGCTTCGACACCAATAACGCCAGCAGTTCAAACTCCTTACGGGGAAGGCTGATCTCCTTTCCATCCTTAAAGATAACATACCTTTCGCGATCGATCACCAGGTTAGATACTGATGTTACATCCACATTGGATTGGGCAGGCTTTGCTCGGCGCAACAGGGCTTTCACGCGGCTAAGCAGTACTTTGGGACGAATGGGTTTGGCCACATAATCATCGGCACCCGCATCAAATCCGGCAATCTGCGAATAATCCTCACTACGGGCTGTAAGAAAAATAATAACCGTATGCTGCAATTCGCTTTCCTGCCTCAACAATTGGCAGGTTTCCACCCCATCCATACCGGGCATCATCACATCTAATATAATAAGATGCGGTTTGTGTTCGCGGGCCAATGCTATACCCTCAGGACCATTGCTGGCAGTATAAACAGTATATCCCTCTTTTCGGAGATTATAACCAAGAAACTCCAGGATATCCTTTTCATCATCCACCAATAAGATCACTTGTCCGTTTTCGACCATAGATTTTTTTGCTTCAGGACAAAGATAACGAATAATGCATTAAACTCCTTTTATACGAGGGATACCTTACGGAACTTAACGTAAACATAATATGGGAGCGGATTTACACTAATTGCAAGTCATCCTTTTCCAACTTCAACTTTGGTTTATTCAATTTGGAAATGGAGGTCTTAAGTTTATCTTTGTCAGTTTCAGAAATAATGGTCGGGATTAAACGCTCTAACTTTATATGAAAGAGCCTGTGTATAATAATTAAATCCCTGTTTGTAAAAGGGCTGATGCCATTCATTAATTCAGACATATATGATTTACCATGTCCCAATAAAACACCCAATTCCTGTTGGGTTAACTGATATTTTTCAAGTTCTTTTTTTATAACATTCTTTCTGTTTTCTAAAAATTTCCTTTCCTGTTCTGCTAAATATTCCGCATCATCGCTTTCTTTTATCTGATGTTCAGCAATTAAAGAACCTGAACTCCATTTTGATTTCTCATAGGCTTTAATCATCAACCTGAGTTGATGTCGTTCTTCTGCTAAGGCTGGGTATTCTTTGACTAAAAGCCGAAGCTTTCGATCAAGAATTAATGCCCGTTCCAAGTCTAACTCATCTGCCAGAACACCCTTCTTTAATACTTCACGTAAATCCGTTTGCGCTTTCATTGCAGTAAATTTAGCTTATCCAACTATTACTCTTCAACCATTTTCTAATAGTATCCCTGTTGTTTTTAAAAGTAAGTTCGTATTCTTGGTGCGATCCGCACCAAACAATAGTTGCATCACCATTCCTGTCTAATTCAATTAGTACCATTGTGCGATGAATGTGTATATCAAAAAAATAGAACCCATCACTATGAACCATGTCTGCATCCGGCCGGTCTCTGAACAACTCATTTTGGCTATTCCAATTTTTTGTCTCCAAATCGCTGATCAGGTCATCAATAGCCTTTGCAAGAAAAACGTTTCCTCGATTTTTCCTTTTGAGTTTTTCGAGTAGCTTTTTGCCTGTTAAATCCATTTCATTATGCAAATATACAAAACAATGTTCGGATTATTTCCGAACTTGGAAATATTTTACAATTGTCGTTTTAGAAACATCAGCATTGAAAGAAAACTACGGCATAACAAGATCCACTTTTGTACCGACAGTAACATTGCCACCAGACATTACTGTAAATACTGTCCCGGAATCGGAACTCATATAATCGCCGCTTAAATGCTTCTTATCGCCATTTACATCCACAAATGAATAAAGAAAATACTTGCCTGGGTGCACATTCACAAGTGTATAATGCTTGGTATTGGCGGGAAGGAATACATACTTGGATTTGTATTTCAAGTTTTCTGGGATATATTTAATCCCTTCAAACAGCGATTTCGTGGTTAACAGTAAAAACAGTTCACCCGATCCTTTACTTTTCAGCACCTCATCAATGGTAATATTCACCGTTGCACTCCCCACATAAGGCTGGGGCGTTGAAGGATATGGATCGTTTTCGAAGGTATAGTAAATGCTTTCGGGCATATTTTTAAAGGCCTCTGAAAAGTCCTTAATCATTAGCGGCTGGGGAAAATTGAAAAACGCAATCGCCTCTGCGGCTGCTTCGCGGCCGCCCAGTTTCGCTTCATACCTGGAATGCAATTGCAATGGATTTACTTTATTGAATTTGGTCGTGTACACTTCCATAACAAACGATTCCTCCTGAAAACGGAATTCGGTATACGCGCGCTTTGTTCCAGCCTGAAAATCGGAAAAGCGGTAATAACCTGTTTCTTCGTTCACCGAATCCATCACTTCGTAAGTCACGCAACCTTTGTTGTTAAACACCCCTTCAGTACGCATGGCCACTTTGAGCTGATGATCGTGCTGAACAATAAAAAAGCTGGTATAATTCAGTGCGCTGGTATCCATGCTGGTGTATTGCGATACCTGTCCGGCCGATACCGGGCGGAAATCAACGTGCCAGCTTTCTGAACTGCCCGCGGGGGTTGATGAGAATACGGGACCGTTCCATTGGCCTGGTATCCGGCTTAAAAAGCTGAATCCTAAAATAGTTGTTTCATCATTTGACGTCATGGATGATTCGGAAACAGGGATTCTTATGAAGTTTCCGGAAGTCTGCCAGCCAGCAAAAAGAAACAAAGGCAGTAATAACAACAGGGTGCGCATTTTCTTCAGCATAAGCGTAATTTTAAATGTTAGACAAATATCAGATAAAAGAACCTATTTTAATATTTGCAAAGATACTTATTGCATGGGGATCCCGGATCAAGTCCGGGATGACTGCTCCGTAGGTGATCATGGGTTACATGTACTAAGCCCAGTCGAATCAAACCCGGAACGACTGTTCCGATTATTTTTCTTCTCTTGATTTTCAAAATCAAAACAGTTTCATAGATAATAATATTTATTCTATTGCAGTTTCCTGATTTCTTCAACGTTAGGCTTGATAATCCCCTTCTCCGTAATAATTCCGGTGATCAGTTCCGCCGGAGTTACATCAAAGGCCGGGTTATAGGCTCCTGAGCCAGGTGATGCCACAAGGATTTCGTGCATGATGCCGTTGCGGTCGGGGCCGGATTGATAGAGTACCTCATCCTCATGCCGTGCCTCGATGGGAATTTCTTTACCATTGGTGCAGTTGAAGTCAAAGGTGGCTAGCGGGGCAGCAATATAAAACGGAATGCCGTAATGATGGGCCGCAATGGCCTTTTCGAGGGTTCCGATTTTATTGGCCGTATCGCCGTTTGCTGCAATACGGTCGGCACCAACAATCATCAAATCAACCTTACCCTGCGACATCATCCAGGCCCCGGCGTTATCCGGGAGAATGGTGTGGGGAATATTTTCATTGGCCAGCTCCCATGCGGTAAGCCGCGCACCCTGACTACGTGGCCGGGTCTCGTCAACATATACAAAGATTTTCTTTCCGGTTGCTGCTGCCTGGTACATGGGTGCCAGCGCGGAACCATAATCGGTAAAGGCCAGCCATCCTGCATTACAGTGGGTTTCAATACGGCAACCATCCGCAATCAGTTCAGCACCAAAATGACCGATGGTTTTGCAACTTTGAGTGTCTTCCTGAGCCAGGCGTTCTGCTTCCTCCATAGCCCCTTTCAAACCTCCCGCCAATCCGGCATCATACACTTTTGCGGTGGCGTAAAACAGGTTACGGGCTGTGGGACGGGTTGCTTCAATCCGCTTCCGTGCCTGCAAAACATAGTTCGCATCGTGTTGGGAAGCAGCTTCAAAAAACGCCTGGGCCATAGCATATCCTGCGGTAACGCCTATGGCGCCTGCGCCCCGTACGCGCATGTCCTTAATCACTTCGCAGGTGGCGAAATGATCGGGGGCCGCAAAAACCTCAAAATTAAAAGGAAGTTTATTCTGGTTGATGAGCCATACTTCTGTTCCCTGCATCCATACGGTGCGGTAGTGGGTTCCGTTGACGTTCATAGTAATTCAGTATTTTCAACAAAAGTAATTCTTTCCCAATTAACCATTAACCATTAACAATTAACCATTGTTTTTGTACTTTTGCACAGGACGATCCGTTATTAATTTGTTTTAATCCGCACGATATGTTTAAAAAATCGCTTTGGGTATTCATCCTCTGTTTTACCGTTATCACGGCCTTTTCACAGAATATTGCCACCGAATATTACGAAAACGACAAGAAAAAAGGCGAAGGTCCCGTGGTGAACGACCAGAAGTCTGGTATATGGACTTTCTGGCATAAGAACGGTCAGCAATGGGCCGTAGGGGCATACGATGATGGCCGCCAGACCGGTCAGTGGACCTATTGGTACATGAACGGTAAACTCTGGGAAGAAGTGAATTATGATAACGGCAAGGATATAAAGATGTATCCCAGCGGAAAAAAAGAACTGGAAGGAACCATTGTAAACGGCAAGAAAGAGGGTGTATGGACTGAGTGGTACGACAACGAAAAAATGCGGGAAGAAGGAACCTACGCAGAAGGACTTAAATCCGGCAAGTGGACCAACTGGTACGATAACGGCCAGAAGCAGGCGGAACGTTTTTTCGAAAAGGACGTCCAGACGGGCACCTGGAGCTACTGGTACCCCGATGGTAAACCATGGAAAGTGATTAACAATGAAAATGGTCCGGTAACCATATATGACTCACTCGGAAAGAAGCAAACCGAATGGTTTGTAAAGAACGGAAAAAAAGAAGGAACCTCCTCCGCGTGGTTCCCGAACGGAAAACTTAAAAGCGAAACCCTGTATCAGAATGACCTTCGTAACGGCCTTCAAACCATCTGGCACGAGAACGGAAAAATTCTGATGAAAGGAAACTATACCAACGACCTTAAAACCGGTACCTGGGAACAGTTTTACGAAAACGGTACCCATTGGAAAGTATTGAATTATGATAACGGACTTAATACAATATGGGCGGAAAACGGCACCAAAACAGAGGAATGGACTGTCGTTAACGGAAAGCGCGAAGGCAACTATACCAACTGGCATTCCAATGGTAAACTGAAAAGTGAAATCAATTACCTTAACGACCTGAAAGAAGGCCCCACCACCACCTGGTTTGAAAACGGGCAAAAAGAATTTTCGGGCGCCTACCTCCGCGATTCCCTGCATTGCTATGGTTATTGGTGGCGGAACAACGGAATCATGGAAATGGAAGGCAATATCCACGGAGATCTTCAGGATAGCGTTTGGCGTTTCTATCATGACTCAGGAAAACTTGGCAGTACGGGTCCCTTTGTAAAAGGCTACCAGCAAGGCGACTGGGTATTTTACTACCCTACCGGGGAAAAGCTCCGTGAAGGCCGGTATACCATGGGAAAGCGTAATGGCAAATGGGTGGTTTACTACCAGTCGGGTCAAAAAGATCGCGAAGGCGCTTTCAATAACGATAAAGAAGATGGCTTATGGACCAGCTGGTACGAAAACGGAAAAACCAAAGACGAAGGTCCTTTCGCAGGCGGTATGATGGATGGACTCTGGAAAGGATGGTACGAAAACGGACAGCAAAAATATGAATACACATACGAGAATGGCCTGAAGGAAGGGAACTCCGTATTCTATTGGGAAAATGGCAAAAAGCGTTTTGAAGGAGCTTACACGGCCGGGCTTAAATCGGGCCAGTGGACTGAGTGGCATGAAAACGGAAATGTTTCGGAAACAGGGAAGTATATCGAAGAAAAAAAAGAGGGAAACTGGACTTTTCACGACATCTTTGGAAACAAATACAAAGAGCAGGGCTTTTCGTCTGGCTTGCCGGAAGGAAAATGGGTTGAATATCATACCGGCGGACAAAAATCAGGAGAAGGGTATTATACAGACTTCAAAAAAGACGGTACCTGGCAATATTGGGATCCCGATGGAAAACTGATATATAAAGCTACTTTTAAAAAGGGCGCCAAGGAATCGGAATGGAGTGCCGATAATAAGAAAGTAAAAGGCGTGGATGGCGATTCTAATAAGCCGCAGAAGGGGTTTGAATAGGTGATTGGTGCGTTACCATGAAGTCCGCATTTTTAAATGCTGATAAAACAATACTCCCGGGGATGCTGAAACGAGTTCGGCATGACGGCATGAGCCTGGAGGGGGCAGTTTAGTGCTATTTACAAAACTATCATAGTAGCTGTCATCCCGAACTCGTTTCGGGATCTCCCTACCAAAAGACGAGGATGACAAACTTTCTGAATGAGTTCTATATGAATGAAAACAGAAACTTTTTCTCCCATTTTGAGTATGTTTTGTTTGTTTAAAGGCTTACACTTAACGTAAGAAATATATCATGCAGCAAGCATTTCAGCAATTTATTCTCAAAGAAAAATTATTTTCCCCACAGCAAAAAATCCTGCTAACAGTGAGTGGAGGTGTCGATTCCATGAGCATGGCCCTTTTGTTTTTAGATGCGGGATACACCTTTGGAATAGCCCATTGTAACTTCGGATTAAGAGGCATCGATAGCGATGGCGATGAATATTTTGTTAAGGAATGGGCGGCAAAACACAGCATTGGTTTTTACAGCCGTCATTTCGACACCGAAGATTATGCGAACCGCCATGGGATTTCGATTCAGATGGCGGCCCGTGAGCTCAGATATGAGTTTTTTGAGGAGCTGGCCACCCGCTATGATTACGACTTCATTGCCACCGCGCATCATCGCGACGATGCCATTGAAACCTTTTTTATTAACCTCATCCGCGGCACCGGAATAAGCGGAATCAAAGGAATTCCGGCCCGTTCCGGACACCTCATCCGTCCCCTCATGTTTGCTTCCCGTGTCCAGATTGAAGCGTACGCGAAGGAACAAAACCTGAAATTTCGTAACGACAGTTCCAACGAAGAAGACAAATACCAGCGAAACCAGCTAAGGCACCATGTACTTCCGGCATTGCTGAAAATTGATTCCGGTTTCCCGGAAACCATGGGTGAGAATCTTCGCCGGTTTGAGCAGGCAGAAACCATCTACCGCGACAAAATCCGGGAAACCGCTGCCTCTTTAATTACAGAAAACGCAGGCGAAATCCGGATTTCCATTGCCGGATTAAAAGCACTCAACCCCTTGCCTGCTTACCTGTTTGAAATGCTACGGCCTTTTGGTTTTAATGAAGAAATGTGTGGCGAAATTGTCCGGACCCTCGAAGGGGAACCCGGAAAAATCTTTCATTCGCCCTCCCACCGATTGCTCACCGACCGGGCATTTCTGATCATGAAACCCCATGATAAAGATTTTCTGAAACAGTTCGAAACCTTTATCCTCCGTGAAAACGATAAACACATCGAACAGCCGGTTTCAATGAAGATAAATCACAAAAGTATCGATAACACTTTTGCGATTCCCGGTGATCCGAAGATTGCCTGTCTGGATGCAAGTGCCCTGACATTTCCGCTGACCATACGCAAATGGCAAAAAGGAGATGTATTCCACCCTTTAGGGGCGCGGGGAAAAAAGAAACTGAGCGACTTTTTCAGCGATCACAAATTTTCCATCTTTGACAAGGAAAACTGCTGGCTGCTGGTATCCGGCGGACGAATTGTCTGGGTAGTGGGGTACCGGATAGCCCATTTTGCAAGGGTTACCGACCAGACTAAAAAAGTGATCATGTTTACATTAACAGAAGATTAACCATGTAGGCACTTTATCGATATATGTAAAAACCTCTATAGTTATTGCGCTTTTTTTACTAATTTTGCATTATTACCAAACATACATGACTCCAATGATCGCAAAAACAAAGTTTTTCGCCAAGCAGTTAGTGTTGTTGCTGCTTTTTACAATACCATTCAGCACAGCACTGAATGCCCAGGGTGATTTTAAGCAGCCCGTCAGTTGGTCATACAAAGTGGTAGATGCCGGAAACGGCGAAGCTGATATTGTCATCAGTGCAAAAATCGATAAAGACTGGCATTTATATTCCCAGTATATTAAGGCAGGCGGCCCATTACCCACCGAACTTAAGTTCACTCCTTCCTCCTCATATCAGCTCGTGGGCAAGACCAAGGAAAGCCCAAGGCCCAAAGAAGAATATGAAGCCGTATTTGAAATGAGCATTAAATTCTGGGTGGATAAAGCCAATTTTACCCAGCGTATAAAAGTACTCAGCGAAAAAGACTTTAATCTTCAGGTTAAAATTTACTACATGGTATGCAACAATGGTAGTTGCGTAGCCCTCGACAATGCCCTGAGCATCCCCGTAAAGGGTGTAGTGGGAGCCACAAGTCTTAATATCCCTGCAGATACACTGGTGCAGGACACCCTGAAGAAAGCCGATACCCTGGCCGCAGCCCCTTTGGGCGGACCTATTGATACAGCATTTAACACACAATTCCTCAAAGGAGAAGATGTGGTAGGCAGTATTGAAGGCATGTCGTTATGGTGGATTTTTATCATGGGATTTCTTGGCGGTTTAATCGCCCTGCTCACACCCTGCGTATGGCCGATGATTCCCTTAACAGTAAGTTTCTTTTTGAAACGCAGCGATAATAAAGCAAAGGGAAAGCGCGACGCCATTACCTATGGCTTATCCATCATTGCAATTTATGTACTGCTGGGACTAGGTATTACTCTGATTTTCGGTGCAGATGCACTGAATGCCCTTTCGACCAATCCCTGGTTTAATGTATTTTTCTTTGTATTGCTGGCGGTTTTTGCCGCTTCATTTTTCGGCGCATTCGAAATGCAATTGCCCGCCAAATGGGTAAATGCGATGGACCGGCGCGCAGAAAAGACCGGGGGATTACTGAGCATTTTCTTCATGGCCTTTACCCTGGCCCTGGTTTCGTTCTCCTGCACCGGACCCATTATCGGAACCCTGCTGGTAGAAGCCGTTTCCGTAGGCGCTGTAGCGCCCTTAATCGGGATGCTTGGTTTTGCCATAGCCCTGGCCATCCCTTTTACTGTTTTTGCCATTTTCCCCTCCTGGTTGTCGAACATGCCCAAATCAGGCGGATGGCTTAATTCGGTGAAAGTTGTATTGGGTTTCCTGGAACTGGCTTTCGCACTGAAATTCTTATCTGTGGCCGATCTTGCGAGTCACTGGGGCATTCTCCCCCGCGAAACCTTCCTTTCGTTATGGATCATTATCTTCATTATGCTGGGGATTTACTTACTGGGAAAAATCAAATTACCTCACGATAGTCCAATGCCCCATGTAGGTGTAGGCCGGCTCTTTCTGGCGATGATTTCACTGGCTTTTGCTCTGTATATGATACCCGGACTCTGGGGTGCTCCTTTGCGCGCTATCAGTGCTTTTTCTCCACCCATTACCACCCAGGATTTTAACCTTTCGGATAACCAGGTACACGCTCCCTTTGATGATTTCGAAATTGCCGCCGAATATGCGCGGAAAAGCGGAAAACCCCTGATGGTCGACTTTACAGGATGGGGCTGCGTCAACTGCCGTAAAATGGAGGTCGCAGTATGGACCGATCCTTCGGTCGGGAAATTACTGAAAGAAGATTATGTACTCGTTTCACTTTACGTGGATGATAAAAAAGAACTCCCGAAAGAACTGCAATATCTTACCACTTTTGCCGGCCAGGAAAAAGAAATCACCACAGTAGGAAGCAAATGGAGCGAATTCCAGGCGCGGTTCTTTAAAAACAATTCGCAACCTTATTACGTCCTGCTCGACAATCAGGGTCGTTTGCTGCAAAAGCCCCGCGCGTATGATGAAGATATCGACGCTTACAAAAAATGGCTGATCGACGGCCTTGATGAATACCGGAAACGGACAGAAGAGGTAGAATGATGTGATTGATGTGATGATGTGATTGATGTGATGATGTGGTGATGTGGTGATGAATGATGAAGATGAGAGGTTAGGGTATAGCGGTCATCCCGAACTTGTTTCGGGATCCCCTCAATTACAATATAGGAATTTCTGCAGATAGATACAAGACATAAGACAAGTCAAATTGATGTGATTCAAATCGTGAGAATTTCCGGTTCGTTATAAATCATCGAAAACGGTATTGTTGACCACCAAATTCTTTTTTTTTATCTGCAACGATAAAACAAATTTATATATTTGACCTCTACATTTATACCCACACCTGACCAAAATAAAATCGCATGAAATTCAAAAAAATTACCCTGGTAATCCTGTTTATGTGCTGCGTTGCAGCTTCCCACGCCCAATGGACCAATAAAACCATGTTATTTGGCGGATTAAACCGTTCCTACAGAATTTATGTGTCGCCCAATTATTCTGCCTCCGATCCCGCTTCGATTGTGATGACCCTGCACGGCATGGGTGATAATATGACCAATTTCAGTACCCTCGGATTTAATCTTATTGCCGATACGGCCAATATTATTGTGTTGGTACCCCAGGCGGTCAGCGACGTTTATGCAGGAACAGCATGGAATTCCGGTGCGGGAACGATGGGGTATTATCCCAATGCCTCCGTTAACGACATTGGCTATTTGAATGCACTGATCGACACCACCATCGCGAATTATTCTGTTGATCCGCAAAGCGTGTATTTGTGCGGCTTTTCAATGGGTGGGTTTATGACCCAGCGTATGGCCATCCAATCAAATTCAAGATTTGCAGCTTTTGCTTCAATGTCGGGCACCAAGGGCGCGGCCATCACTAATTTTGCTCCCGGCAGAACAATCCCCATTGCCCATTTTCACGGCACCTCTGACAGCACGGTGTTTTTTACCAACAATGAATACGGGATTGATGCAGATTCCCTCGTAACTCTGTGGGTCAACAGCAATGGATGCGATCCGGAGCCCGACACCACCCACTTTGCCAATACCATTTCAGGCGACGGGATTACCGTGGATATGTATCGTTATACCGGAGCCACCACCGATGCTGAAGTGCGCTTCTATGTTATGAATGGCGCCGGTCACACCGTGCTGTACGAACCCGCCAACGACCTTACTGAAATTTATGAAATATGGATGTTTTTCAGGCAGCACCGCTGGTTGTCAGCAGGCCTCGATCGCTCCGTGGCACCTGCAGTTGAAGTACAATTCTTCCCGAACCCCGCAACAGGATACATCACCCTGCTCAGCAACGGTGCAGGATCCATTGAAATTTTTGATGTGACCGGAAAACTTGTACAACGGTCGGTCCTTACTGAAGCTTCTCAAATTATCGACATTCGCGGATTGCAGACTGGCGTGTATTTTTTACAGGCCGTTTCCGGCGATCAGGTCAGTACACAGAAGTTGGTGGTACGCTAATACGAAAAGAGTTTCTACTCCCTGTTTTTCGAATCGATGATGATGGTCACGGGACCATCGTTCACGAGGGTGATTTCCATATGGGCACCAAAGGTGCCGCTTACCATCTTTAATCCGGTTTCGGAGGCTAGTTGTTCGATGAACTTTTCATAGAGCGGAATAGCATGTTCAGGCGATGCAGCCCTGATGTATGAAGGACGGTTTCCCTTTTTGGTACTGGCATGCAGGGTAAACTGGCTGATGAGCATCAGATCACCTTTGATGTCCATCACCGAAAGGTTCATAACGCCCGCATCATCATTGAAAACACGCAGACGGGCAATTTTGGCACAGAGCCATTCAACATCTTCACTGGTATCAGCTTCTTCGATTCCCAAAAGAATCAAAAGACCTTTACCAATTTCACGATCTTCTATTTTATTAATCAAGACCTTAGCGTGCCCAACCCGCTGTATTACAACCCTCATTTATAATGGTTAATGGTTAATGGTTAGTTGTTAGTTGTTAAGGGATAATTTTGTAGATTTAATGATAGCTGTAAGAAGTTTGATAACCTCAACAGCGTCTTCATTTATACTATAAAATTGTTCCGTGGTGATATAATCTGTTTTCTCCATCAATTCCAGCCAAAAAATCGTTTCATTAATTTCTTTTTGTGCAATTGCCATTTTGTGTTTGAAATCAACTTTACTCTCGGCATGCTCAGCTTCTCGTACCAATGCGCTCACCGCCGTACCACTTCTTAAAAGTTGTTTTGAAAGAACATACTCTTTCTTCTCATTACATAAATACTGATAAAGTCTTACAATCCTTATCGCAAAACTGAAACTCTTTTGCTTGATAACATTCTCTTTCATCTCATTAACCATTAATCATTAACCATTAACCATTAATCATTAATCATTAATCATTATACCATGAGGCATACATCATATAGTTATTGGCAATCCGGTTAATTTCGCCCTCCACCAGCTGCTGATCGATGCTTTTGACTTTTTTGGCCGGGGTTCCGGCAAACACGCTTCCCGACTCCACCACGGTATCGGCCAGCACCACGGCGCCTGCTGCGATAATGCTGTTGCTGTGAATCACGGCACGATCCATTATAATTGCACCCATTCCGACCAGCACATTGTCATGAATAGTACATCCGTGAACAACGGCATTATGAGCGATACTCACGTTATTGCCGATTTCCACGGCAGCTTTCTGATAAGTGCAATGGATAATGGCGCCATCCTGAATATTGACATTGTTACCGATGCGGATAGAATGAACATCGCCCCTGATAACCGCATTAAACCAAACGCTACAGCGTTCGCCCATGATCACATCCCCGGTAAGGGTGGCGTTTTCCGCGATAAAACAATCCTTGCCCCATTGAGGTGTTACGCCCTTTACTTTTTTAATGAGTGCCATAACCTGAATTATAATTGAGTTATTTTGTTCGGATAATCGAGCGAGTAATGCAGTCCGCGGCTTTCCTTACGTTTGGTGGCCATTTTAATGATGAGATACGCAATAGCAATAAGGTTGCGGAGTTCAGAGATATCCTTCGTTAAAATCGATTTATTATAAATATCTTCAGTTTCAACATGAAGCAATGTCAGCCGGTCAAGGGCCCGTTTCAAACGCAGGTCAGACCTGACAATCCCCACATAATTACTCATCAGTTCCCGCAGTTCCTTGCGGGTTTGGGTAATCAGTACCATTTCCTCGTTCAGCACCATTCCTTCAGCATTCCAATCGGGGATATCCTCATTAAACGAAACGGAGGGAAGGGTTTTAATGGCATCTAAAGCGGCGCGGTGTGAAAAAACCACCGCTTCCAGCAGGGAGTTAGAGGCAAGCCGGTTCGCCCCATGCAGCCCTGTGCATGCGCATTCGCCCGTTGCATAAAGGTTGTGGATACTTGTCCGGCCAAACTCATCGGTAGCCACCCCCCCGCACATATAATGCGCGGCCGGAACCACAGGAATCATTTCCTTCGTGATATTAATGCCAATGCTCAGACATTTTGCATAGACAGTCGGAAAATGGTCGATCAATTCATTGCTATCGAGGTGACGGCAATCGAGGCACACATGATCGTGCCCTCTGAGTTTCATTTCGGAGTCGATGGCCCGGGCAACAATATCACGCGGTGCCAGCGATTTCCGCTCATCATATTTCTGCATGAATTCTTCACCATCGATGGTTTTCAGAATTCCGCCGAATCCGCGCAACGCTTCAGTAATCAGAAAAGACGGGCGTTCTTTGGGATTATACAATGATGTAGGGTGGAATTGTATAAACTCCATATCTTTTACTTTTCCCCGGGCACGGTGCACCATGGCAATTCCATCACCGGTAGCCACCGGCGGATTGGTGGTGCTGAAATACACATTCCCTGCGCCTCCTGAGGCGACCAGGGTCAGCCGCGAAAGAATCGTGTTAATGTTTCCGTTTTTGGTATTCAGCACATAGGCTCCGTAACAGGTAACATCAGGGGTGCGCTTGTTGACCAACACACCTAAATGATGCTGCGTTAGAAAATCAATTGCAAAACAATGCTCAAGTAATTCTATGTTCTTATGCTTATTCACTTCATTCAGCAGGGCCGATTGGATCTCCTGTCCTGTATGGTCTTTGCTGTGCAGCACCCGAAATTCAGAATGCCCGCCTTCTTTGGCCAGGTCAAATAATCCCTGTTTGTTTTTATCGAAATGAGTCCCCCAGCGCACCAATTCCTGGATGCGTTCGGTGGATTCCGAAATGGTGATTCTTACGATCTTTTCGTCGCACAAACCATCCCCCGCGATGAGCGTATCCTGCACGTGTTTTTCGTACGAATCGGGTGAATACATAACGGCGGCAATTCCGCCCTGTGCCAGACGTGTATTGGTTTCTTCAGCGCTGCCCTTGGCAACGATGATCACCTTACCATAGGCCGCCACCTTTAAAGCATAGCTTAATCCGGCAATACCGGAACCTATCACGAGGAAATCTGTTTTAATTCGCATATGCCACTCCTTTGTTTACACCATCTATAATTCACAAAGATAAAAATAAAGTAGAGACAGGGCATGCCAGTAGAGACAGGGTATGCCCTGTCTCTACTGGCATGCCCTGACCCTATACCAGGTGAAAAAGATAAATTACCGTTAAAAAACGCAATTGCTGTTAATGATGCGTGAAAGGTAAATTTGTGGATACCCTTTTGATAAATTACAGCAGACAACAAACGGCACAAACAGTTCTTCCGAAATAACTTTTTAAAACTTATAGTTCGCCAACCACGTCTTATTCAATAAGACAGACCCTACGCCAATCAGCGCAGGGTTTTTTTTACCCCCTCCTGAAAGATTCGTTGTGGCATCGAAAACAACCTTTTTTGCTGATTTTCAAACTTTGGCACGCCCTATTTTTCTGTTTATGCCTGCCGAGGCCCTGATTGGTGGATCGAAAAAAAACAACCCGATCGCCATAACGTTAACAAGCTGTGAACGATATCTTACCGCTTAACCCCAATATAGATAAATTCCAGTTAAGAAAAGTTTTTGGAGTTAAGGATACGTAAAAGGCGGATTTATGGATGTTGCTTTGATTAATTGCGGCAACTCACGTAAAGACCGCAAAATGAAAAAGTCAATGTTTTTAATTCTTGGTTTGTTCTTCTTAGCACACGTTACTACAGCGCAGGTTCCTGAAAACAAACTTCGCACACTGCCCGCAGTGGAATTAAAAACTCTTGATGGAAAAACCATCAATACCGCGGATCTTTCCAACAACGGAAAACCCATTATTATCAGCTTCTTCGCTACCTGGTGCAAACCTTGTGTTTCTGAACTTTCGACCATCTCCGATGTGTATGCTGACTGGCAGGAAGAAACCGGCGTGAAGATCATCGCTGTTTCCATCGATGACTCCAGGACTTCAAGCGGCGTTAAGCCCCTGGTAGACGGAAAAAACTGGGATTACACAGTGCTGCTCGACGTTAACAGCGATTTCAAGAGAGCCATGAATGTAAACCTGGTTCCCACAACTTTTATCCTGAATGGCAAGGGAGAAATTGTGTCACAACACACCTCCTTCTCGCAGGGTTCAGAACTTGGCCTGATCGAGATCGTCAGAAAAATTAACGCAGGTGAAGACCTTACCGAAAAATAACAGAAACAAGGCAATGCCTTGTCTCAACAATATAAAAAATCATTCGCAACCCCTTTAATGAAAAACTCAAACGACTAACACTGCTTTCACGGAATGATTTTTTAAACCTTATAGTTCGCCAACCACGTCTTGATTTTTAAGACAGACCCTATGCCCTGATGGTGTAGGGTTTTTTTTATCGTAGAGAAAAGGCATACCTTGTCTCAACAGCATGCCTTGCTCCTATAAATTGAAAAGATAAATTCACGTTAATAAACGCAATTACTGTTAATTATGCGTGAAAGGTAAATTTGTGGATACCCTTTTGATAAATTACAGCAGACAACAAACGACACAAACCGTTCTTCTGAAATAACTTTTAAACTTATAGTTCGCCAACCACGTCTTATTTATTAAGACAGACCCTACGCCAATCAGCGTAGGGTTTTTTTATATCCTTTTGTAACAGGCTAAAGCCCTCATTGTACCCTTAAAGCACAATATCCTATCTTCGCTATTCTATGTGTATTGCTTTTTTAAGATCGTTATGCGTTAGGGCAATTATTCGTCTGCCGGATTGATTGTAGTCCCGTCAACAAACTTTTTTTCTGAATTAACCACTTTGGCACGCCCTATTTTTCTGTTTATGCCTGCCGGGGCCCTGATTGGTGGATCGAAAAAAAACAACCCGATCGCCATAACGTTAACAAGCTGTGAACGATATCTTACCGCTTAACCCCAATATAGATAAATTCTAGTTAAGAAAAGTTTTTGGAGTTAAGGATACGTAAAAGGCGGATTTATGGATGTTGCTTTGATTAATTGCGGCAACTCACGTAAAGACCGCAAAATGAAAAAGTCAATGTTTTTAATTTTTAGTTTGTTCTTCTTAGCACACGTTACTACAGCGCAGGTTCCTGAAAACAAACTTCGCACACTGCCCGCAGTGGAATTAAAAACTCTTGATGGAAAAACCATCAATACCGCGGATCTTTCCAACAACGGAAAACCCATTATTATCAGCTTCTTCGCTACCTGGTGCAAACCTTGTGTTTCTGAACTTTCGACCATCTCCGATGTGTATGCTGACTGGCAGGAAGAAACCGGCGTGAAGATCATCGCTGTTTCCATCGATGACTCCAGGACTTCAAGCGGCGTTAAGCCCCTGGTAGACGGAAAAAACTGGGATTACACAGTGCTGCTCGACGTTAACAGCGATTTCAAGAGAGCCATGAATGTAAACCTGGTTCCCACAACTTTTATCCTGAATGGCAAGGGAGAAATTGTGTCACAACACACCTCCTTCTCGCAGGGTTCAGAACTTGGCCTGATCGAGATCGTCAGAAAAATTAACGCAGGTGAAGACCTTACCGAAAAATAATAGAGACAAGGCATGCCTTTTCTCAACATTATAAAAAATCATTCGCAACCCCTTTAATGAAAAACTCAAACGACTCGCACTGCTTTCACGGAATGATTTTTTAAACCTTATAGTTCGCCAACCACGTCTTGATTTTTAAGACAGACCCTATGCCATGATGGTGTAGGGTTTTTTTTTATCGTAGAGACAGGGCATGCCTTGTCGCTGCTCCTGTCTGCCAACACTTCGAACGCCTTGTATCCGGATCTTTATGATCAGCCAATAAATTTATGGACAAACGCTGAGTTTATGGACAGACTCTGCTTAGGATCATGACAATCAGAATTTGATCGATATTTCAAGATATCCGCCAAGCCCTTCCTTTATAATTCGCTGAAGGGTAGAAAATCGGATATCTTTTAAATCCTTTTCTAATTTTGAAATATAACTCTTATTGGTACCGGCCAGTTCAGCAAGTTGTTCCTGCGTTAATCCCCTCTCTTTACGGGCTTGTTGAATAAGGACACCTAATTTGAACGCCTGATAATCCTCCTCAAACTTGTCACGCTTTTTTGTCCCTTTTTTCCCGTATTCTTGATCAATGAATTGATCCAAATGAACCAGATTTCCTTTTTTCATTGTAATACTCCTCCCTTATTTTTTTCGCTTTTTCAATTTCGTTTTGTGACGTTTTTTGCGTCTTTTTATGAAAACCATTTTCCACAACGACAACGTTCAAATTATCAAAAAAACAAAAAATCCTGTAAATATTATTTGCAGATTGAACGCGTATTTCATAAAGTCCCTGAGTGTTTTCAAGATGCTTCAAATAGGTTTCCGGGATCCGATCCAACTCTACAATAATTTTTAAAGTCCATAATATCTTTGTTCTAACGCTACTTGTTTGTTTGCTGTAAAACTCCCTGAAATACTCCCGATAAAATAAAAGCTCCCTTTTCTTTCTCATAACAAAGATACTAAAAGTAGTCCTAAAGGACAACAAAAAATTAATAAATCTACAGAGGATTTCTTTCGGATATCCTTTATTCTACAATCACTTTCTTCTCCCAAACCGAACAATTATTGCGGAATTCTATTAAATAAAGCCCAGGGGAAAGTTGTTCAATGGAAATTTCTGAATGCTGTATCCCCTTATCCGTGGAAATCCCGGTTATTCTTAATAGCTCATTACCGTGTATATTTCTCAATATAATAATGAAGGTATCGTTGATTTCTGATAAAAATTCAATATTAAAGCTACTACAAGCGGGGTTGGGCCAAAGGGAGAAACCCACATTTGACGCAGGTTCTGCTGATAAGTTGAGCTCTTCAGAAGCTATCATCTCAGCACTGGCATATTGTACCGATTTCGACCCACCATCGCATTCAATAATTTCTGCGGTAAATTCGGCCCCCCATTCCGTTTCAAAATCGGAAAGTGTTATTTCCTGATAGGCTTTAAACTGAACATTCACTTTATCAGGAATGACCACCTGGGCTGCATTAATAGTACCGGCAATAATATCCCTGTATTTCAGTCGTAGCTCACCGCTTTGCGTTATGAGCTCTGCATTGGCCGGAAGATAAGGATTTGCGGGGGGAAAGTAATTATACAAATAAGGCAGGCCACTCCAGAGGATATTCGGCAAATCAGGACGATATGGTACAGACAAGATGCTGCTGAGGGTGAGGGAATCCAGGCAGGTAGGGCAACTCAGTATATTTTGTTCTTCCGGATGAATGTAAAAGAGCGCCTCCTGAAACCCGTCGTAATTAATTTCGGGACTGCCATCGCCTGGCGCAATATAGAAATAGCCATTGCTGTAGCCATTCCACCCCCAGTTAAAATGGAAAAAATCAGCATCCTCATAGCCATCGCAGACAAAAGCGTGACCGGCATATTCACTCTGTCCGCCGTACAATACCGGAATCCCATGGTCGAGGCAATCTCTGAGTTTCGTTTTCCAATTGCTGGTCAACCAGCGATATCGGTGCTGCATTTCGCTACTATAACCATAACTATGCTGTATGGCCTGTCCGGCACGCCCGATTGTAGAGGCAGTAGCACAGTTTGAACTGCAATATTCAAGGGTTGCGGTTGTGCCGCAATCCCCCAACAGTCCAGCAATAGCATCGCATTCTGTGGCAAATCCGGGTCGTTCTGCGCCACCCTCATTTTTAATTAAGTAATCCGGCATATGGCACCAGTCAAACGTCCGGTTGGCACCACTTTCCGGAAAGTGCCAATAATTCATGATCTGCGCCATAGCCACCGCCACACACCCCGCAGTGCATTTTCCGCAATTGCAGCCTGGATTTGGGGAAGGAACCAGTGCGTTGTACCCTGGACAGTACTGATCGTTGGTGCGGGTCTGCCCCCAGCGTGAGGTGATGAGCGGCAACACACCGGATTCTGCTTTGTTGGGTAATTGATGCCCTTTTCTGATACTATCCCATTTCCCAATAGTTTCAGCATTATCTGCATGACTGATATGGGCTTTGTAAACTAACTTGTCGTACTCGTTCTCGAGCCACCACAAATACTCCGGCGATTCTTCCCCGGAAGAGAAGGATTGTTCACGGGAGAAAGCAAAAACAGGAACCGTTGCATCATTGGCTGAAATGATCACAAAATCGTTGTTTTCAAAAATCGCGGTATAACGCGTCACAACTCCTTTGTAGTGGGTGGTCTCCATACGGATAAGCGCCACACTTCCCTTTTCCGGATGCATCATTCTAAAAAAATGCTGTGCAATCAGCCGGGCGTTAAGGGAATCCACAGGCGAAGCTGCCAGGTGCAGCGAAACCGCAACCATGGCCAGAACTAATAATTTTTTCATGATTCATTGTTTTAACTTTCAAACATTCAACTTTCTAACTTTCTAACTTTACTGCATCACCACTCCCATTGTTTCAGCAGTAAAGAGGGTCCCATCAGTTTCGCTGTAAACGAGCCTGAATGCCTGCGTGCCCGCTGCAGCAGGCGCCTGCGTAAAAAATAATCCAATGTCGGAAGTGCAGGCTGGTTGCGACCCGAGATAAGTCACGAGGGCTTTGAGGGAAGAAAACGCACCCAGATAATCCAGCGCCCTCACATTCATTATATCATTAAGCGTGTCGCCTATTTGATGTTCCGCATTATAAGTGTTCAGGGCAATCACCTGCAATGAAGCGATATTCCCAATAATAGAATCGCGCGGTGTACTGCAGACCTCATAAGGAAGATAGCACGATTCGAAGTGCAGCGCCAGCTGGAACAGCTGGTACGGAACGGTATCGCCGGTGTGCACGGTGCTGCAATCATCCCATGACGTTGGTGATGCCATTTTACAGATACCCGCGCTCATTGCGGTTGTTTCCCGTGACCAGATGCACTCCTCTTTACCTTTTTCTTTATGGCATGCGCTCATCAGCGCGACTGACAGCAGTATCAGCAGAATGTATATTTTCATCGTTTTTGATTGTTATGGTTGTTTTTCCACCGCCACCATCCGGGCACGCAGTTCGATATTTTCGTTGTACAATTGAATCACGTATAATGTCAATTCCTCGACTTTTTGCACAAGGGTTCCATTGATTTCTCCAAGGTCCAGCCCGTTCTGTACTACTTCCTGCGCCGCCGGAATACCGGGCAGGCGACCGTTTTGCTGAATGAACTTTTCCACTTCCGGAATTGCGGGAAGGTCGTACTCCTGCTCAAAAACAAAATCCGGAAAAACCGGAACTTTTACCCTGACCTTAGTGGCATGAATACGGCCATCACCCCAGACCATTAATGTTGGCACCCCTGACTGTTCCACGGAAAAAGCAGCCACATTGGGCGATTCCACTTTGGCAATAATTCCGTAACCCCAAGCATCATTGCTTTGCGTAACATTGACAATCAGACCCGGAATGGTTGATGTCTGAATATTGCATCTGGCCTGCATTTGCTGGGTTCCGATTCCGACATACCCTGACATTTTATACACATTACCTCCCGAAACCGACCAGCCTGTGGCCAACAGAGGGTCTTTCCAGACGGCGGTTCCTGTAGCTGTTGAGCTAAGAACATATCCCACTGCTGCGCCTTGTGTCATACAAAAGCGCGTTGTTTTCAGATTACCATTTACCTCCATGGTTCCGCTGGCATTGCTCCCCGCCAGTTTCATAATATTCACCTGCTGAATACCATTAAACACATTAAATTTCAATACACCCGCATGATTGCTGATACTCCATTTTGAATCGATCAGGCTTCCGCCCAGCAATCCAGCATGCGTTTCGCTGATAAAGATGCTGGTTTGGTCACTCCCATTGTATAGATGCAAATCGGCTTCCGGTGCATCTATACCGATTCCGAGGCGATTGGTGCTATAGTCCCAGAACAAAGCGTTTTCGCTGGTTAAAACACTGTCGGAAGCCCAAAAAGCCACCTGTGAGGTCACCCCACTACCCGAAGCCATATTCAAATGCCGGTGTGAGGTCAGTGAAAAATCTGACGCATGGTGTCCGTTCAACCAGTCGCAGTTCAGATTTGAAACCAGCGTTGTGGAATTCACAATCATCGGGGAAATGCCGTCAGCAACAGCAGAAACAAAGGTTCCACTTGTTCGGATGTTGCCCGCTACATCAAGCTTCTCAACCGGAATGTCGGTACTTATGCCAACGTTTAAACCATTGTCGTAAATCTGGCTATTCATGTACTCAGCGGTGGAATTGTAGCTTTTCAACAGGCGATTCGCCGTGAAAGTAATTTGTGCAGATACCTCTGCCTTTCCTGAAATACAGATTATCAGAAAGATTGCTCCTGCTTTTAAAAAGCAGGGCAACATCCGTTTCCGGAGTGCACACAAGGTGCAGCCCCATGCAGGGTTGTAGTTTTTGTTCATGGAAATGATTTTTTGTTTTTGTTTTTTTGATAAGCTTTCGCTGCTGCGAATATACACCAGTCGTTGGTATATTGCAAATAATTTTTAATATAAAAATCTGATTATCTGATCTTTATATTTCTATGAAGGCATCAAAAAAGAAGGTGGAAATTGGTTTTTTTTCGACCAATCGATGAATTTTACATCATTTTAGTGGCACCCCACACCGCCTGAAGGGCAGAGGTTTTTTCGAAGGGAATTTTCCCTTGTCCATCCAGATATTCAATAAGCTTCTGGGTATATTTAATGATATCCACCATCCCTTTATAATTCAGTTTGTCGATATCATCGGCTGGTGTGTGGTAATCGGGATGCAGTCCGGTGTGCAGAAAAAGAGAAGGAATATCTTTGAAATAAAATGGCATATGATCAGAACCACCAACACCTGATTTAGATTTCTTGAGCTTCAGCTTAAACTCATTTGCCTTGCTGATGGCTTTATTCCACACGGACGAAGTCCCAGTTCCAAAGAGCGTCATAGCCCTTTTATCATTAAGCTTTCCTATCATATCAAGGTCAAGCATATAATTTATTTTCTCATTTTCAATAACTCTGCTGTTGGTAAAGTAGGTGGAACCAATCAAACCCTTTTCCTCTCCGGAAAAAGCACAAAACACATAATTGTTTTTCTTTAAATCAGATTGTTTGAGAAAGCGCGCCAATTCTATCATTGCCGCAGTCCCGCTTGCATTATCATCAGCGCCGTTGTTCACTACCGGCTTGCCGTCGTCATCCATGGTCCATCCCAGATGATCGTAATGACCCCCAATCACCACCCATTGGTCCGCGCCATTATCAATATATCCGGCAACATTATAAGCAGGACGGTATTCGTCGCGCACAACATTTACAGATAATTTTACCTTGTTGGGCTCCGTGCTGTTCAGGAGATTCTTTGACCTGAGATAAATAACAGGAATTGTAACCACAACTTCCTTATCGCTGATGGAGGCATTGGGCTCAATGGTTTCGTTTTCCGGAAGGATAAAAATAACGGCTTTTGCTCCTTTCTTTATGGCAAGGTTTACCTTGTCAATTTTCCCCGATAAGGCTTCAACAGCCGGGTTCTTTTTAAAATTTTCCGGCATCGAAGTATAAATCACAAATATTTTACCTTCCAGATTTTCTTTTCCGGCATAGTCATCTATCCCTTCTTCCGGCATTGATATGCCATATCCCACCGAAACAGTTTCTCCTGCCAAACTATCGCAACCAGTAAAAGTCAACGCGTAATAATCCTGGTACAATTTCAGGGTTTTCCCGTTCAACCACAGCCCATTACCACGTCCATACCAGGGACTATCTTCATAAGTGAATTGCTGGAAATAGCTGTTGCCTAAAAACATGGGTTTAAGTCCCACTTCGGCAAATTGTGCGGCAATGTATTGCCTGGCCATCCATTCTCCGTAAGTCCCTGCTTCACGGCCTTCGAGCGAGTCGGAAGCAAGAATGCTTATATCCTTAGTGATGCGTTTTTCAATATCTGTATCCGTAAAGGAATATTGTTGTGAAAAAGCCCGGACGGCGCAATAAACAGAAAGAATAACGATAAACAACAGGCGTTTCATAGCAGTAATTTTTTAGACGTGTAAAGATATTGAATAATAACATTGCGATCGGATAATGGCAAAAAAAAGAGGTTGTCCTTTTGAGACAACCTCTTTACTAATAATTCAGTTTATTGACAACCGCTATTTGATACCAAGAACGTCTTTGCCCTGTTCAAACACTACGTCAACCGGGATGTTGGCTGATTTCAAACCATCGAGTTCTTTCTGAAGACCCGCATTGATGGTAGCATTGGCTTCGAGGTATTTTTTTGCACCTTCATAATCGCCATTACCCTGGAAGGTAAGGATGACATTGGCCCAGCCACCAACAGCTTCTTTGGTTTTAGCGAAGTCCACTTTATAGGTTCCGTCAGTGTTACGGGAGAACGCACCGGCTTTTTCAAAATAATTAAAGCACATCATATTGGCTTTACCATGAGCACTGGCAGCACCAAAACGTACTGAACGAAAGATACCAGCCATATAAGTGGTATAGCAATCTTCAGCGGTGATGCCTTCGAGTTCTTTCCATTCGATGAGTTTAACGGCCATGTACAAACCAAGGATATCAGCTTTGGCTTCTTCGAATGCAGAACCTACGTCTTTCATTGCATCGCGCGACATGCCTTTGCCATTGATGGTTTGTTTGATGCCAAGTCCGTGAGCCACTTCGTGGAACATCACATTATTGAAGAAAGCATCAAATTTTACATTGGCGAGTTGGGTTTTATCCATGAGTTTGTTGGCAATCGGCATCATAATGTTGTCGAATTTGGCTTTCATGGTATTCTTCAGCTGCAGGCGGCGTGAACCGGCTTTCATCTGTACCTGCTCATCATTGGGAAGATTAATGGCAATGGTCTTGCTTCCTGCATTACAATCACCAGCATAATAAACGGCATCATAAACACCCAGGTCGGATTGTGTTGCTGGTACTTCAGCTTTGTATTTTGCCTCTACCGGTAAGTCTTTCTGCAGTTTGGGCAGCAGGGCGATATATTTATCCAGTTTCTTACTCCACTCCAGATCTTTGATCAGCACAAAAGATTCAAAAGCAGCTTTGTATTCAAACAAGCCGTCTTCGTAATTTTCGATGGGTCCTACCACGAAATCAACACGGTTGGTTTTCATTGCCATCCAGGCGAAATCGCTGGGTTGATACACGGATGTCATAAGGGCTTCGGCGCGCAGTTCCAGGTATTTTTTCAACCCTGCATCTTCGGCAAGTTCAGCTGCTTTCTTTAGTAAATCAGAGGCTTTCTGCAGTTTTTCTTTATACGCTTCATGATACCAAACCACTTTCAGACTTTTATCGTCGTTACGGCGGATCAGGGTATACAGGCTCTTTTTGTTACTATCGGCCAAAGCTTCAAATTCTTCTTTGGTCATATCGGCCGGGTAATAATTGGCGCCTGCGGGCTTTTCACCATATTTCGCAATAAAAGACTTGTTGTCGTTCAGCCTTTCCCATGGGCCGTAATTGATTATTGCAAACCTTTTTGTATTCTCACCTTTAATACTGTCGAGAAAAGCGTTTTTATCTCCCAGGGTCTGTTCCCAGTAGAGTTCATCCATGATCTGCGCAATATCGATCATCACAGAGATCATCTGTTTTTCTTTGTCGGTAAGCTTGCTCAGGTCGGCTGTGAGCTTCACTGTAGCAAATTCATTAACTTTTGCTCCCATAAGAGAATCTTCCTTTGTGGAGGTTTTGTCGTTTTTTTTATCGGATGACCCGCAAGAGCTGATCATCGCGGCCATAAACAGGGCCACCAGTGCGAATCCAAATGTCTTTTTACCCATGTTGTCAAACTTTAGTATGATTATTGATTACGAAATTAGGTATTATTTTTTTAAGTCCCCTATCACTCCCTTCTATTTTTGTAATCGTTAACGCTTCTCCCCTTCGAATATTCATGCTTAACCATCTGAAAAACATCATACTCACATGAAAAAACTCCTTCTGTCAATGTTGGTGCTTTCTGCTATGACTGCAGCAGCACAAAACGTCGCAATCGTCAATCCTCCGGCTAATGAGGATAATAATCAACAGGTAGCCTTTAATGACAATCTGGGCAATCAGAACAACATCAATCTGCAAGAGACCAACCTTTTTAACCAGCAAAAAAATCCCCAGCAGATACAGGTACAAGCGCAGGTACAGCAAGCTTCTGAGCCAAACAGAGGTAATTTCATTAACACCAACAACGCCAACCCGGTAAATAATGTAAGGCAGCAGAAGTACGGACAAAGTATCCAGATCTCTTCTGGCGGGGGGAGTTATTCAGGATCATCCGGAAAAGCATCCGTGAAAACGCACACCCATAAATCGTTAGAGTACGTGATAAAAAAGACCTTCAAGCCCAAATACAAACATCCGAAACATTACAGCCATAAAAATCGGGTGAAGAAATGCCACTCTTTTTAAGTTGGAAAGTAGAAAGTTAGAAAGTATAAAGTTGGAAAGTATAAAGTTGGAAAGTTAGATGGTTAGGAAGTTGGAGGCGATGTGTTCAGCAATCTGAACGGTATTGGTAGCGGCTCCTTTTCTCAGGTTATCGGCTACAATCCAAAGATTCCAGACTTTATCACTATAAAGGTCTTTACGGATCCGGCCTACAAATACTTCATCTTTGCCTTCCGCTTCAAGGGCCGTGGGATAATCTTCCGTAGCGGATTTCAGGATCAATCCGGGGGCCTGTTTCAAGGCAGCCATGACTTCACCTTCTGTAGCGCTTTTATCAAGGGTCACCACCACCGATTCGGAGTGTCCGCCGGTAACCGGAACGCGCACTGCTGTAGCATTTACATGTATGCTCCTGTCATTAAAAATTTTATGGGTTTCATTCACCAGTTTCATTTCTTCTTTGGTGAAGCCATTTTCAGTAAAGTCGTCACATTGCGGAATGCAATTCAAATCGATGTTTCTTTTATAAAACGGGGTATACGGTTGCTTTTCGCGTTCAGACCTCATTTGAGAGATCCCTTTCATGCCGCTTCCGCTGACAGACTGATAGGTGGACACCACGATATTACTGATCCCGAATTCACGGTACAGCGGGTAAAGCGCCACCAACATCTGAATGGTAGAACAGTTGGGATTGGCAATGATATGATCGGTTTTTTTCAGGACATTAATATTGACTTCCGGAATGATCAGCGGAATTTCCGCATTCATGCGCCATGCAGAAGAGTTGTCGACCACATAGGTTCCTGCTTCGGCAAACTTAGGTGCCCATTCCAGCGATACCGCTGAACCCGCCGAGAACAGAGCGATATCGGGCTTTGCCGTCACCGCATCAGCCAGGCTTATCACCTTCACGGATTTATTCCGGAAATGAATTTCTTTTCCCACAGAATTTTCGGATGCCGCAACAATCAGTTCGGTTAACGGAAAGTTGCGTTCCTCCAGTACTTTCAACATTACAGATCCCACGAGCCCGGTGGCTCCAACTACAGCTATTTTCATTGTCTTATATATATTAATTACTAAAAAATTCCGCATGAATGGCCCGGATGGCCTCTTCCCGATCGGTCTTGTCGACCACAAAATAGGTAGTAATATCGGAGGCCCCGCTGGAAATGGTTTTTACATTGATGCCGGCATCTGCCACCGCACGAAACAGACGGGCAGCAATGCCCGGTTTTTCCGAAAGGCCACAACCTACAATGGCGATCGTCGAAAGCTCTTTCATCAGTTCTACGGTGTAAAATCCGGGTAACGGCAAATCCTTAAGTTTAAGGTAAGCCCTGTCAGCATCAGCCTGAGAAAAGTACAGGTTCATAAAGGTATTTGAGTTGAAGATCATTTTAATGTTGATCCTATCTTCTCCCAGCCTGCGCGTAACGCGTTCCATCAGTCCGGGCTTGATGCCCACGCCGGGGCCGCTGAAGCGGATCACGCTGAAATCGTCGCTGTAGGTGACGCTTTTCACTACATGGTCGGTGATTTCGATGTGGTCGTTGATAATGGTCAGCGGTTTAATTCCGTTGCCAATTTTATTAATATTGAAAATCCGGATGGGGATTTTCTTATCCTGCAAAGGTTCTACCGTGCGGGGATGCAAAATTTTAGCGCCAAAATAAGCCAGCTCCGCAGCTTCACCATAATTTAACTGGGGAATCGAAACCGCATTGGGAACCATCTTGGGATCCGCACTCTGAAAGCCATCTACGTCCTTCCAGATGTCGAGCGATTCTGCATCGAGGCAGTTTGCAATGGCAGCCGCAGAATAATCGCTGCCCCCGCGTCCGAAAATGGTTTTTCGGCCCTCGCGCGAAACCCCATAAAAACCGGGGATAATAAAGACTTTATCTGCTTTCAGCCGTTCGCTCACCGGAGGCGCCGCCAGGTCAAAATCTACCGTGGCATTGCCCAATTCCCCGTCGGTAATCAGTTTCAGGTCCTCGGGCAAGACCTCTTCGCAATCCACCCCTTTGTGCTGCAGGACTGCCGTAATCATCAGGGCACTGAATTTTTCGCCGAAGCTGAGCACAGCATCCTCAATAAATTCTGGGACTTCTCCAAGATAATTGATGCCCAGCAGCTGGCGTTTTAACTCAAGGCTACGTTGTTCGAGGGTTTTGAGAATTGCCTGTTTTTCCTGAGGATCCGTAATATAAGCTGAGATAATTTTTTCGTTCATTTCCGAAAGCCTTTCAGAAAACTGATGAATATCCTTCTCATCATTCCGTGCACGGTTCATGATATCCAACAGCAGATTGGTCACACCATAAAAGGCGGAAACCACAATGGCCAGCGGCCTGTGATAGTATTGAATTACCTGGAGAAGTTTCTCTATATCGCGTGATTCCTTCAGGTTTGACCCACCAAATTTTACAACTATTTTTTTCATATCAGGTAAAGAAATAACATCAATTCTTTTTTACAATTTATTAGTTTGTGAGATTTTACCGCTGTTGCGGATTTCACACGATTCCCAAAAACGCTTCAGGATTGCTGCTGTCCGCGGGGATCATAGAGAGCGGGTGCTCCAAGTATTCTTTCACTTTTACCACAAAACCCACGCTTTCCTTGCCATCAATCAACCGGTGATCGTAAGATAAGGCGATGTACATCATGGGCCGCACCTCAACCTTACCGTTAATGGCCACAGGACGTTCTTCGATTTTATGCATTCCGAGTATTGCACTTTGCGGAGGATTGATGAGCGGCGTAGAAAGCATCGACCCAAAGGTTCCACCGTTGGTTATGGTAAAGGTTCCACCGCGTAATTCTTCCAGCGTAATTTTATTTGTTTGCGCGCGAACCCCAAAGTCGCGAATGGCCTGATCAATCTGCGACAGGTTAAGTTCCTGCACATCCCTGATGGCGGGTGCCAGCAACCCCTTTGGCGTGCTCACAGCAATGCAGATATCAGCATATTTATAGTAAATTATTTCATCGCCATCAATTGCTGCATTTATTTTTGGATAGTCCTCAAACGCACGCTGTGCGGCCATCACAAAAAAACTAATGAACCCAATATTGTTCCCATACCGGGCTTTATAGCGTTCGCCATACTGTTTGCGAAGGTCCATAATGGCACTCATATCCACTTCATTAAACGTGGTGAGCATGGCGGTTTCGTTCTTCACGGAAACCAGTCGCTCCGCCAGTTTCAGACGCAGGGGAGACATCTTTACCCGTTCGTGGGGGCGAGTTGTTGCACCTGCAGTTTTCTTTTCCGTATTCATTAATTGCAGCACATCCTTACGGGATATTTTATCCTTATGAATGGCTTTTAATTGTTCTGCCGGAATATGTTCACTTTCGGCCATGTGCCGGGCAAGCGGGGTGAGATGCAGCGCAGAAACCTCCGGTGTTTCCTGCAAACCGCTGGTTTTAATTTCTTCTGTATGGACTGCGGATTGCGTTTTTTGAACTTTTCCGCCAGAGGTGCCGGGGTTGACAACCGAATCGTCGATCGCGCCCAGAACGGTCCCCACATCAACGGTTGCGCCTGCCTCAACCTGGATCTTTAACTGTCCGGAAGCTGGGGCGAAAATCATTAATGTGGCTTTATCCGATTCAATTTCGGCGATTTCGGCATCCTGCATAACCCACGCGCCATCCTCTGCCAGCCATGAAGCCAGCGTGACTTGCGTTATGGATTCTCCCGGACTTGGTGCTTTTATTTCTATTAACATACGCTAACCCTTCTTCTCCCTTGTTGCTTTTAAAATAAAATTAGCCTCATCGTTGGCACAGAACATATGACATTCTTCTGTTCTCCGCTCGCAACAACCTTCTCCGAAGGCCTTATCTATAATTTTCTGCTGACGCAGTTTATGTATTCCAGAACTGCCTGTTGCCGGACTTCCGCTATCGGGGCGGGCGACCAACAGCAACGGCTTGCTTTTAAATTGTCGTAAAAGAAATGGCCAAGCGCCCATGTTGGCCGGCTCTTCCTGCACCCAAAGCCATTCCGATGCATCGTGAAATAAACTTAATACTTCATCGATTTGCTTTTGCGGGAAAGGGTACAATTGTTCGATGCGAATAATGGCAACATCCGTTCTTCCCTTTTGCTGGCGCGCTGCATCGAGATCATAAAAAACTTTTCCAGCGCAAAACAGCACACGTTTCACCTTAGCGGGATCCGCCTGAGAATCGGGGATAACTTCCTGAAAGCCTCCGGTGGTAAAGGCTTCCGATGGTGAGATGCATTGAGGATTCCGCAACAGACTTTTTGGCGTGAAAACCAAGAGTGGTTTGCGAAACGACCGGTGCATCTGCCTTCTGAGTACATGAAAATAATTGGCAGGTGTGGTACAGTTGACCACCTGCAGGTTTTCGTGAGCGCAGGCCGACAGGAAACGCTCCATACGACCACTGGAATGCTCCGGACCTTGCCCTTCATATCCATGCGGCAGCAGCAGTACCAGACCATTGCTGGTATTCCATTTTTCTTCCGCAACACTGATAAACTGATCAATAACTATCTGGGCACCATTGAGGAAGTCGCCAAACTGCGCCTCCCATAAGGTCAATGTATCGGGGGAAGCCCAGGCATATCCATACTCAAATCCCAGTACTCCGTACTCCGATAACAGTGAATTATAAACGCTGAAGGATGCACCGGGCAGGGCTTTCAGAGGCACGAATTCCTCATCGGTATCCTCTACTGTTAGTGTTGAATGTCGTTGAGAAAACGTTCCCCGTTTTACGTCTTGTCCGCTCAAACGTACCGGAAAGCCCTCCTGTTGAAGGGTTCCAAAAGCTAATAGTTCCGCCATTGCCCAGTCCACGCGGTTTTCGGGAATCATTTTTTTCCTGTCCTCCTGTAGTGCAACTATTTTCCGGAAAAATTTCTTTCCCGCATCCAGCGCACTTATGATATCGGCTGTATTTTCAAGTATCGTTGAATTTACTGCAGTCAGGGGTGATTGGAAAAAATCTTCCGGGGTTGAAGTCCTTAAGTGGCGCCACTTTCCAGCTAAAAAATTCGAGATGGAAGTCTTTTGCACCTTATGAGATTCGAACAGACCCTGCTCTAAACTTGCATTAAAACCCGAGCGTAATTCGTCAAAATTTTGCTGGCTGATCACCCCTTCGTTTAACAATTTTTCAAGATAGATCTCCAGCGGGTTCGGGTGTTGTTCAATGATTTTATACAACAGGGGCTGGGTATACCGGGGTTCATCACTTTCGTTATGGCCATATTTGCGATAACAAAGTAAATCGATAAAAACGTCCTTATGAAACTTATGCCTGTATTCAAGCGCGAGCAATGCTGTATGTGCCACGGCTTCCACATCATCACCGTTCACATGAAAAATCGGGGATTGAATGATTTTTGCCACATCCGTACAATAGATACTTGAACGGCCGTCGACATAATTGGTGGTAAAGCCCAGCTGGTTATTCACCACAAAATGGAGGGTTCCTCCGCACCGGTATCCGGGCAATTCAGACATCTGCACCATTTCATACACGACCCCCTGTCCGGCCAGCGCGGCATCCCCGTGAATCAGAATCGGTACAACTTTTTCAAACTGCTCCTGGTATTCATGGTCGCATACGGAACGCACAATTCCGGCCACGACCGGGTCAACGGCCTCCAGGTGGGACGGATTAGGGGAAAGTGTGAGGTGAATATTTTTTCCCTCAGACGTGATGGTATCCGCAGAATGGCCGAGGTGGTATTTAACGTCGCCCAACAGTGACGGTTCTTCGAATCCAGCCCCGTCGAACTCTTTAAAAATAGCTCCGTAGGACTTGTGCAGGATATTCGCCAGTACATTCAGCCGGCCGCGGTGCGACATCCCCATAACAAATTCTTTATACTCCAGAAAGGCGGCACGTTCAATAACCGTTTCCAGTGCAGGAATCAGCGCTTCGCCCCCTTCGAGCGAAAAGCTTTTAAAACCGGGAAATTTCTTATGTAAAAACTTTTCAAACCCCACAGCCCTGGTAATGCTTCCGAGGATTTGTGTTTTTACTTTTTTTGAAAAGTGAGGGGTATTACGATCGGCTTCCATGCGGCTGCGAATCCATTGTACCACCTCCACATTCCTGATGTACATAAATTCAACGCCGATCGACTGGCAGTAGGTCTGTTGAAGAAATTCAATGATTTTTTTCAGGCTGGCTTTACCGAGTCCCAGCTCGCTACCTGCTGCAAATTCTTTGTCAAGATCATTCGCTCCAAGGCCAAAATTCTCGATGTCAAGATTGGGTGAATATTTTCGACGGGTACGTACGGGATTTGTTTTGGTAAAATAATGCCCTCTTTCGCGATAAGCGCGGATAAGTTCGAGCACCTTAAATTCTTCCGACAGACCGGAGGCTTCGCCCGGCTTTTGAGGGAATTTTTTTTGGGCGAAATCAAAGCCTTCAAAAAAATGTCGCCATGGGGCCTCAACAGATGAAGGATCTTCCAGATACTGCTGATAGAGCGTATCCATTACGGATATTTCCGTGTTTCCGGTAAACGATTGAAAATCCATCTTTGCGCTACCCTTATAGGGCCACAGCAAAGGTACGAAAATAAATCACCTGACTCCGACCTGAACTAGGGAGTTACTTCCCCTTCGACCACCTGAAGAATCTCATAGGTATCGGCATTATATACCACAGCGATAACGTGGCAATGGTCGGCAACCCAGCCACTATTGAGGGTGTAGGAGAAAGAGGTCACTTTTTTGGTTTCCGCAATCACGGCAGTTGTGCTGAGGTCGGTTCCCCAGGCTCCGTTTATCGCACCGCGCAGGACATCCATAAAAACATAGTCCACAATATCCGGTGTTGTTCCGATAAGGGAATTATTATTTTTCTGATATCCTATAATGCTGTCTTCGGTAACATACATGGCAATTTTGAGGGGGCTCGACAAGTCCACCAGATATTCTGTCTGAACATGCACACACACTTTATTAGTCGATGAATTAAAATTTGTAATCATCTGCATATCCAGTACAGGAACAGTATCCTGAACCTGAACGAACGTTGTTTCCCATGCGGTATAGGCTTCAAAAACACGACTACCTCCCACATATTTTCGATTAAAGGTCGCGGCCGGATTACCGGCAATACCAAATTCCGTGTGTAATGCTGTCCCGGGTGTGGTATTCAAATCGAGGCTATAATTTCCCGATTCGGTTTCGGCAAAATAGCCAGCATGAATGGTCATTAACACGGCCTTTTCGCCATAGGTACTCACAATGTCGTGAGCCGTAATGGCTGCTGTGGGGCAATTCACACAAGTATGTCCGGTATATTCTTCGATCAGCACAGTTTTAACGTGATGCGTATCTGCCGGAAAATCAGGAATAGGGCACTCTGTGGTATCAATAGGCGGAATCGGATCCCCTTCGGTATAGGGAGGTTCAATCTTATCACACTGTATGAAAAATACGGCGGTAATAACAATCAGAAGAAGGAAGATCAGCTTTTTCATATCGACAAATTAAAAACTGCTGGTTAATGATAACGTAATTCCATTGGCCGCTGGTACCTGACGACAAACGCCACCCACACATAAAATACCCTCACGCTGTTTGCCATAAGACATTGCAATTCGGCTGGAGCCATGATTAAATCCTGCAGCAATATTGAAATAATGAATTCTTCTTTCATTCACGGGGTTGCCAAAATTCCACATATCCAGGGCGGCCACAAACCATTTGGGAGCGATGGTATATTCAACCAGTCCCATACCCCAATCACCCTCGTCCTGTTTGGTATGCAGATACTGAAGTTCTCCACGGACTGCGTGTTTCTCGTTAATGGAATAGGTCATATCAAATACGCCCACATGAGCATACATCATCCCATCGGCATGACCTTCGATGACATCAATATTATAGGTCAGATAAGCGTAGGTAAGGGCGGCTTTAATGAACTTATTGAATTTATGACTGATTTCAACATTGGCATCTTCGAAATAAATTTCTTTCCCCACTTTAAAGAAGGGTGACGAATATCCCAGGGTACCGCTGGCATCAAGCGCCGTGGTATCGTTTATTTTATTTTTTACAATCGCATTAGCGCGTGAAAAATTTGCGGTGATGGTGGTGCCATATTTCCCGCCGAGTTTTGACTTTTTCTTAATCGTATACGTTACCTGGGCTTCGAGCCCCATTTCGCCGTTAGGCTGCGTAGCATAGGGGTACATTGAAGGCAGGCTGTAAATATGTTGTTTGGTGAGTGGTGGCAGGAAATTAATCAGCAGCGCATTTCCCGTAGCATCGCGTTCGGAGCGGAAATCCATATTATCGATACGCTTGGCTGCCACAAGGATTCCCAATCCCTTGGTGGAGTATGTAGCCTGAATGAGCAGGGCTTCACCGGGTTTATAGATGAGTTTATTGGAAGCAGAGGGGTCGTTGATTTTGTACGCATACTCAGCTCCCAGGTTGAATCCGCCAAAAATAAAATTTCCACGACCCGCGAAGGCCGCCACATTTTCGGGTAATTTGTAAACCGGGTCTTTATCTTTCTGATACTTACTGATCACACTACCGCCTAATACAACGCGCAGTTTCGTATTCTTGAGCGATTCGCACAGGTCGTTCACAGACACCTCTGCATCGGCCCCACGGACAATTCCTTCGCCCTTTTCGAAAAACACCCGCTGATACCCAATAATGCCTTTGAGGGTAATCCCTGCATGGGGTGTGTACTTCACCCTGACGCCATCCATCGCGTTATCGAAGCCCAGGTTTCGTTCTTCGTACGAGCGGAATATCAGTCCATTCCCAAACTGTTCGTAGAAGTTTCCGACGGTGATGTCAAATTTATCCTGCGTAAAAGAGGCGTACCGGTAGGTAATCCCATTTCCCTTATACCGGGCATCAAATCCCAGCAGGGCATTCATATAATTTTCGTAACGGATACCTGCTGAAAAGGGGCCATTGCTATATACAATGTTGGTAAACCCATTCATGAGAAGTTTTTCTGGCACATCGGGGGCTCCGATCATGGAGTCTTTCAGATAATACATCAGGTCTGCCTGGAAATTACCGTGAATCTGACTGTTTTGTAGAAAATTTTGTGCCCGGGCCGGGACAACAGAAGCGAATGATAATAATATGAGTAGCCCGTTCAGAATTAAAAACCTGCGTGAATTCAAGAATATTAAATTAAAAGTTTGAAAACAACATTCAATAGTTATTCTGCAGAAATCGGTTCGCCTGCATTAATTTTCCTTACAATATCGATCAGGCCTAATTCAGAGCCCTGCGAGAAGGAAGTATGTTGCCATACAATATCGCCTGTTCCATTCAGAATAAAGGTATGGGGAACCAGGTTGACATTCATGGCCCTTTTAAAATCACTGTTCGCATCGAGCAACACTTCGTAATCCCAGTTTTTACCATCGACCAACGGCTTAACCCCGCTGGAAGTCCTGGAATCATCTATCGATACGGCAATAATTTTTACGCCTGTTTCTTCCTGCCAGTCTGTATACACATCTGAAATTGTGGTAAGCTCCGAAACACATGGTTTGCACCAGGTAGCCCAGAAGCACAGAATGATAGGTTTACCATCATTAGTAAGTGAAGAAGTGTTAATGGTTTTTCCATCCAGCGTTTTTAAATCGACTGCCGGTAGTTTGCGAAATTTATTTTCGGCAACCTGACCAAACACCATTTGTGTCATTAAAAACATGCTGAACAACAGAACCAGGGACTTTTTCATACTCAAGGTTTTAATTTTACAGACTATTTCAGAGCAATCTCTACCAATTGGTTTTTGCGAAATCCACCTTACTAAACTTCCGTGTAAAACTGGTACAACTCTTTTCAAGAAAAAGAATCAGCGGCCTTTCGGCCACTGATTCCGGATGTATGATATTAACGACTTAATTCGATTCTGTTGGTCAACACCTGGTTTCCTACGTTCATTCGAACGATATAGATACCATTACTCAGGTTGTTGCCATTAAACTCATAAATATGCTCACCAGCAGCCAGTGTAGAACTTGGCACCTGATAAACGACCTGGCCCATGAGGTTGTAAACATTGATGGCCACTTCCTGCGGTGCGGTAAGATTAACCGCGATATTTGCCGCAGAGGTAAAAGGATTGGGGTATACATTCAGCGAAGTGATTGCTGCGCCTTCGTCCATTCCAATAGAAGTTACACAGAAATCCAACGACTTCGAGGTGGTATAAGCTGTTCCAAGGATATACACCAACGTATCTCCTGCAAAAGTAACCAGCACTTTACCCGGGCTTGACATTCCATCGCCATAATCATCATAAATCGTAAAGGTATAGCAAGCATAATCAAGACAAACATAAGTGTTTGAAGTACCGCTGCTGACATCATCGTTTCCGGCAACCAATGTGGATGTTCCCTGTTCGAAAATTTTCCAGCTAACTTCTGACGCATAAGAATCAGTAACAACTTTTACCTGAACGTTTGCACCGGTAGAGAAAACGGCAAAACTGGAACTCATTGCATTGTTTGTCGCACCTTCATCGGCAACACCATTGGGCAGAGAAACCTCAGCGGTAAATGTATGTGCGCCATCAGCTACTCCGGCCATCACCGGGAGTGTAACATTGGCTACTTCATAACGATCCAGGCTACCTCCCCAAACGTAAGTTCCTACAACCACACCATCAATTTTAGAAGTAATGGTAGCTGCAGTCAGGGTTGTGTTGCCATAATTTTGAATGGTAATGGTTGGTGTAATATCGGGGCTGCACGAAGAGGTGACAGGACCACTGATATCAAACACTTTAACATCGTTTAAAGTAGTGGATAAAACGGGGCAGGTATTGCAGGCCAGTTTCAGGTTGGCTGCAGTCTGCTGACCAACTTCGCTAACGGTTCTGTCGGGACAGATTAAATATACGGTGGGAAAATATCCAACTTCATAATCACTCACAACGGTTGCATTATTTGGAGCAATCGTTAACAACATAGGGAAAGTAGTTCCTGCGGTCCAGTCACCTACCGATCCTGTACCCCCTTGCAACTGAGCAAGGGTTCCGCCGTCACCTTCAATCCAAAGTACCATTAATTCGTTTGTACCTGTCGGGCCCCATGTGGTATATGCATCATCCAGTGCGCCAGTGTTATGGTAATTCCAGCAGGGGGTGCACCAAACAGCAGAAATATCCAGAATAACAGGCTTTCCCGCATCCAGATAATCATATAAAACATAAGTTGTGGTGCCCTGGTAGTTCATCATTGAAAAGTCAGGTGCATAACTGCCATCCGCCATTTGGGCACTAACAGTGTAGCTAGTCAGACTCAAGGTCAGACCAAGAACCAGTAAGAAGTACAATTTTTTCATAAAAAAGGGGATTTGGTTGGTTTTTTTAATATTCACTTGCAAATATAGTGATATCTGCATACTTGAATGTTAATACGGAGTTAAGTCGCTAATTTTAAGAAAGATTTATTATATTTGTACTTGAATAAAAACATTTTCATTAAAAATCCGTTAAAGTTACATTTATACGCTGTAGACTATTAACAAAAAACAACCTTATGAAGAAGCTCTTACTTTTAATTTGTGCGGGTGCTTTAATCACAGTAACGACTTATGCACAAAGTCTTTCTCTCTCATGGACTGGCGGGGCAATAGCCAACGATCAACTGATTACGATTACCGGAGACACAGCGGGTACCGTTTATTCGTATATTGATTGTACGAACGAAAATGCTGACACTCTGAGTGTAAAAGTAAGAAAAAAATATGTTAGTATCGTTCCCGGATCAGAAAATACTTTTTGCTGGAGTACCTGTTACCTTCCAGGAGTCATGGTATCGCCCTTTTTTATTGATATACAGCCAGATAGTGTGACCCACGAATTTTCTGGTGAATATAAAGCAAAGGGGAACATTGGGATCACAACCGTAATGTATACTTTTTTCGACATGAACAACGAAAACGATTCCGTGTGTGTTCAGGTTGCTTATGATTGTTCTTTAGGAGCGGGTATTGAACCGGCCAGTGACCTCAATATTGAATTCTCAAACGCCTATCCCAATCCAGCGAACAGCTCCACCTCGTTCACTTACAACCTTCTTACAGTTCAGGAGCAGGCCGAGTTGGTGATTCGCGATATGGTGGGGAACATTGTAAGCCGCATTCCCGTTACAGAGTTAAGCGGTACGCTTAAGGTTGAAACCGGAGCCCTGAGCAGTGGCGTATATTTTTACACCCTGCTGCTGAGCGATCAGCCTTATTTCACAAAGAAGTTAGTAGTAAAGCATTGATCCAACTGATTCAAATAAAAAAAACCCGCGATGATAATCATCGCGGGTTTTTTTATACATCATGCTAAGGAATTACAATCCGAATTCCTTCTTAACCTTGGCAATATAATCCAGTTTTTCCCAGGCAAAGAATTCTACCTTTTTGAAATTTTTGGATACCCCGTTGACTTTGCGTGTCACGGTTTCTTTAGAGGAATAGGTCACTTCAACTTCTTGTGTATATACGTCGCGGCCAAAATGACCGTAAGAAGCGGTGGGTTCAAAGATCGGATTTTTCAGACCAAAGCGTTCGTTGATAGCATAAGGCCTGAGGTCAAACACTTTGCTAACCTTTATTGCGAGATCGCCATCAGTGATGGTTTTTCCTTTTTTGTCTTTAATTTTCCCGGTACCATTGGTATTAACATACACACCAACCGGTTCTGCTACGCCAATGGCGTAAGCCACCTGCACCAGCATTTCATCAGCTACACCGGCTGCCACCATATTCTTGGCAATATGACGGGCTGCATAAGCAGCAGAGCGGTCAACCTTTGAGGGATCTTTACCTGAAAAAGCGCCACCACCATGAGCTCCCTTACCACCGTATGTATCAACAATAATTTTACGGCCTGTAAGTCCACTGTCGCCGTGAGGTCCACCAATAACAAACTTTCCGGTGGGGTTCACAAACAACTTCAGCTGTCCGGTAAATAATTTCTTAACACGTTCGGGGATTACTTTCTTAACGCGGGGTAACAGAATTTTTTCGATATCTTCCTTAATCTTATTTTGCATTGCCACTTCAGCGGCTTTATGCTCTTTAGCATTGGAAGGGTTTTTTGCAACAACGAATTCGTCATGTTGGGTAGAGATTACAATAGTATCGATGCGAACCGGTTTGTGGTTTTCATCATATTCAACAGTAACCTGAGATTTTGAGTCGGGACGAAGGTATTTCATTTGTTTGCCTTCTTTACGGATCCCAGCAAGTTCCTGAAGCAGAATATGTGAAAGCTCAACAGGCAAAGGCATATAATTGTCCATATCCTTGTTGGCATAACCAAACATCATCCCCTGGTCGCCGGCGCCCTGATCTTCTTTCTTGGCCCTGACAACACCCTGGTTAATATCGGGGGATTGTTCGTGAATTGCTGAAATGATACCACAGGAGTCAGCGTCGAACTGATACTCTGCTTTGGTATAACCAATGCGGCGGATTACTCCGCGGATGGTGTTCTGAATATCAATATAGCCTAACGTTCTAACTTCGCCGGCACATACCACAAGTCCGGTGGTAACCATTGTTTCACAAGCCACCTTTGATTCGGGGTCTTGTTTAAGAAACTCGTCAAGAAGCGCATCAGAAATCTGATCTGCAATTTTATCCGGATGTCCTTCCGAAACGGACTCGGATGTAAATAAATATCCCATGATATAAATTTTTTAGATTAATAAAAGCGCGGAAAAAGTTTGGAGGTACTTGTCAGAAAAAACAGCTTTAGCATTTTTTTCCGTGGTTGCAATCGATCAAATCTTTCCACATTGAAGGCGCGAAATTACAATTATTTTTTTATTCCAAGAAATAATTAGTCGATTAGTTAACTGGTTGATTAGTTAAATAATTGAAATACAACAAGTAAACATGCTGTAATCTATACAAAAATTAACGGGTAAGTAATTGGAAAACTTCCTGAATGCTCTGCTGCTCCTTTTTTTGCTGCGAAAGTACGGTAAGTCCGTTATCAACAGCAAAGCGGAAAATTTCAGGACGGATGTCCGTATCAAGCTTGCTTTCAATCTCGTAGATATTGGATTTGATCAGGCTGACTTTCAATACACCGTTCATGGACTGCAGTTTTTTAACATCCGGCGTTTTATCAAACTCCACCACAATTACATTAATATTTGCCACCAGTTTAGAGAGTTCAGCGGTTTTATCATCGGCAACGATAATTCCTTTATTTATAATGATGGCACGGTCGCAAATGGCCTCAACCTCCTGCATAATGTGTGTGGAGAGCATCACCGTTTTGCTTTTCCCGATCTTCTGGATAAGGTTACGGATTTCGACCAGCTGATTGGGGTCGAGTCCGCTGGTGGGTTCATCGAGAATGAGCACCTCCGGATCGTGAATCATAGCCTGTGCCAGGCCAACCCTTTGCCGGTAACCTTTTGAAAGGGCTCCGATCTTTTTCTTCTGTTCCGCTTCAAGTCCGGTGATTTCGATCATTTCAGCAATGCGCGCCATTTTATTACTCACCTTATAAATCCCGGCAACAAATTCCAGGTATTCTTTCACGTACATATCCAAATAAAGAGGATTATTCTCGGGCAGGTAACCCACTTTGCGCCGGACCTCTATGGATTGATCCTGCACATCGAATCCGCACACACTGGCCAGTCCGGATGTCGGGGGAATGAAACAAGTGAGGATTTTCATCATCGTGGATTTCCCGGCACCATTGGGCCCCAGCAGTCCGACAATTTCGCCGGATTTAATTTCAAAAGAAACCGTATCAAGGGCCTTTTGCTGGCCATACTTCTTTACAATATTCTGAACGGAGATCGACATACATCAATTGGTTAAAAACGGTTAAATCAGACTGCAAAAGTAATAAAACCCTGCGAAAAGCATCCTTATTCCTGCTCTAAAAACACCAGACACTCCACATGGTGGGTCCGGGGAAAGAAATCGAAAGGTTTGATGCGGACCACCCTGTATCCGTGAGCAGTTATTTTCTCCAGATCTGTCCGTAACGTAGCAGCGCTGCAACTTTGATACGCGATACGCAGCGGCTTGAGTGAACCCGTGATCCAGTCCACCACCTCTTCTTCCATTCCCGCACCCGGAGGATTCGTATATAAAAACCTGCGTTGAACTTCCCGGTAATCAAGCCATTCGTTAAGGTGTGGCAAACGATCGCTGCACTTTCCGCGCAGGACAAGGGTTCCGATAAGGTTCATGCGGGCACATTCGACAGCTTCCGTATTGATCTCCACACCAATACCATAAGCTCCGCTGCGGGTCCATGCCACCAAGGTACTGCCAATACCCGAATACAGGTCAACGACCCCATCCCCTTTTTGCAGCTTAAAAAAATCAAGGGTATCGGTAACGGACTCAATATAAAGTTCAGGAATAATTTGCGGGAAAGACTGAGGTCCATACATCAGTTTCAGCTGGTTTAACGACCGCTGTTTGCCAAACAGGAACTGCCATTCAGTTTTCGAAAACACATGTTTGCCGGCGGAAGGATTCAGATGAATCCAGATCCCCTCGTTTCCGGCCGCAAGCATTTCCCTAAAGAATGGCTCTTTCCAGCGCACGCCCTCAATGGAGGCCGACTTCACCACCAGCACCACCTGTGCCCCGGACTGCACATAAAACGCCAGCGGGAATAATTCCGGTCCCGGCAGGTATTGCTGCAGGATGCGGTACGTTTTACGGACACGTTCGGTATGTAACGGACAATCGGGAATAGGAACCACCTCCTCTTTGTGGTTCAACCCAAACTGCCAGCATTGCCCGTCCCAAAAAGCAGGCAGGCATACTTTATCACGATACCCCAGCTGGGAATCCCAATCAACATAGGAGATCTCAGTAAAAACTTCATTCCATGGGGATAAAGTTTTTAATAACCAGTCGGTCTTTTGCTTCAAACTGGCTTCCAGGCTGATGTCGCGATGAAAACATCCCCGGCATCCCGGTTCACATCCCGGAGGTAATCCCATGATAAAGTTTCTATATAGTGCAAATTTACATAATTTTTCACGCGCTGTGGGTTTTAATGGCTCTTACTTGAAAAACCTGATAATCTTTCTTAAGTTTGCAACAGATTCGACTATCAAACATCCCCGTCATGATGCGAACCACGGTCGCTACCCTTCTAACTGTTATCGTATTGCTTTGCGCGATGCGCCCGGCTGCTGCGCAGGAGCGCAAGACCGACAGTTTGCAAAAAGTGCTGAAAACCCTGGGAAACGACACTTCCCGTGTAAACACACTGATTGCTTTATGCTGGGAAGAAAGAATCGCCACACCGGAAACGGCGATTCAATATGCGGAGCAAGCAGTAGTTCTTGCGAAAGAATTGGGGTTTGTGAATGGTGAAGCCCGTGCCCGTAATAATATCGGGGTTGTCTATCATTTAATGGGAACGCTTGATAAAGCCCTGTCGCAATACGCTGCAGCAAGATCCTTATATGAATCTGCCAAAAACCAGCGGGCACTGGCGGGGGTTTTGAGTAATATGGCCAGTGTGTTCCAGGCCAAAGGCATGTATACCGAGGCCCTCGAATATTATTCCCGATCTATCAATGCCGCTATCATCAGCGAAGATCAGCAAAGGATTGCCATTGCCCTGGGCAGTATCGGAATCATCTATTACGATCGCGGCTATTATGCCAAGGCCCTGGATTATTATCTGCAATCGTTGCGAATACGTGAACAACTCAACGACCGGCAGGGAATGGCTTATGCGTTAGGGAACATCGGATTAATATATGACGCACAACGCAATTACCCCAAAGCGCTGGAATACTATTACAAATCGTTAAAACTCCGACAGCAACTCGACGACCAACAGGGCATTGCCACCTCCCTGATTAATATCGGCATGGTGTATTATGCGAGGAAACAGTATGATGAAGCACATGATTATTTCCTGCAGGCGCTGCGAATCAGCGAAGCCTGTGGGTTTAAAAAGGGACTGGCGGCCTCCCTGGCGAATCTCGGCGATGTAACCCGCGAAAAAAAAGACTTTAAAAAAGCCGGGGAATATTTTGAAAAAGCATTAAAGATCAACCAGGAAACCGAGGACCTGCAGGGAATCGCCAATGCTTTGCACAGTATGGGTATTGTGAGCAAGGAGCAGGGGAATTACCCCCAGGCGCTGAAACATTTTTCGGAAAGCGAACGCCTCGCCCGGCAGATGGATAATAAAGAAATTCTATGCAATAATTTATACGAAATATCTCACGTATATGCCTTAATGAACGACCATCAGCGGGCATTCACTACCATGGAATCATACGTTGCCGTGAAGGACAGTTTATACTCTGAAGAAAGTATGGTGAAGCTGGCAGATATGTCGATTAAATATGAGACCGATAAAAAAGAGCAGGAAATAACGAGTTTATCAAGAGAAAAAGAACTTCAAAATCTGAAAATCGAACGCAATAATATTCTGTATCTGATGTCGGGGGCGCTGTTTGTTCTTCTTCTGGGACTGGCGTCCGCGCTGTTTTACGGGTACCGTCACCGGCAAAAAGTCCGCAGACTGACATTGGTGCGCGAATCAGAAATGGCCCTCAGAAATTCGGTGGTAGAAACTGAAGAAAAGGAACGCAAGCGTTTTGCCAAGGACCTGCATGATGGGCTGGGTCCCTTATTGTCGGCCGTAAAGATATACGTAAACGAGTTGCAGGATGAAGAGCTTTCCGCCGAAGAAAAAATCGCCATGCTGAAATACGTCAACGACCTGATTGATGAGGCCGTCCGCGATACCCGCACCATTGCAAACAACCTGATGCCCAGCGTGATTGCGGATTACGGGTTGGTGAGTGCGCTGTCGTCGTTCTGTGAAAAGATCCGTCAGAGCAAGGCACTGAACATTACCTTTTCCTCCGACATTAAAAATGAACGTTTCGACAGCACCCTCGAGATCATTCTGTACCGGGTGTTACTGGAGCTCATCAACAACACCATTAAACATGCACGCGCTAAAAACATAGAAATTTATCTCTCGGAAACTGGGGGTATGCTTGAGATCAATTACAAAGATGACGGGGAGGGATTTGATGTGAATGCCGCGCTGAACGACCCGCAGGCCGGGATGGGATTAAAAAATATTTTGAATCGTATTGCTTCCGCGCATGGCATTTGTGAGTTCAGAAGTGAGCCCGGGAAAGGATTTATGGTACGCATAGAAATAAATGAAAATGTCTTTAGTAACGATAATCATACACATTGATCATGGAAGAAAAGATCAGGATTATGGTGGTAGATGACCACGAAATTTTTCGCAAAGGATTGGTCATGATCATCAATAAACTTAAGTATGCCACGGTAGTTGCCGAGGCCACCAACGGTCAGGAATTCCTTGACAAACTTGCAGTGCAGGAAACCGATCTCGTATTTATTGATATCGAAATGCCTGTTATGAACGGCATTGAAGCTACCCGCAAAGCAATGGAGCTTAAACCTGGTTTGAAAATGATTGCCCTTTCCATGTTTGGTGAAGATGCCTATTTGCATCAGATGATCGATGCGGGGGTGAGTGGGTTTTTATTGAAGAACATTAATAAAGAAGGCCTCGACCGTGCGATTCGTTGTGTGATGGAAGGAAGAAATTATTATTCGGAAGAGCTTATGGCCATTTTTGCAAGGAAATATGCCGAACCCGAAAAAAAGAACGACCCTGATGCAGAACTCACAAAGCGCGAACTGGAAGTATTGCAGCTTATAGCCGAAGGTCTCACGGATCAGGAAATTGCTGATAAAATTTTCCTCAGTATACGAACCATTAACTGGCACCGGGCGAACCTGATTTCAAAAACCGGCTCAAAGAACACCGTGAATCTGATCACTTACGCCATTAAAAACAACCTGGTGAAATTATAAAGAAGTTGGAAAGTTGAAAGTTAGAAAGTTGAAAGTTGGAAAGTTGAAAGTTGAAAGTAGAATGTTGGAAGATGAAAAGTTGAAAGTTGGGTGGGGTGGGCCCGGGGCAACTGGTTTATGCGGGGGCCTGGTGGGCATTGGCCCAGTGACTATCCTTATTGCCAGGAACTTCAGGCTCTCTCTAATGATGCTGATTATGGGCGTATTTGCACTGATTTTTATTCCTTCCGGATGCACCAAAAAATCAGGCACCTTGCCCATATCCAGCGGGAAAACGCTGGAATTAGTTGTAGTGGTTGATCGTCCAGAAGGAGGAAAAAAACTTCCGGAAGCTATGGCAGAAGTATTTCAAAGTCCGCAGCCCTGCCTCAATCAATCAGAACCGCGCTTTGACCTTTTGGTGATCCCCGATATAAATTTCACCAAACTATTTAATACCCATCACAACCTCTTCCTGCTGAAAATATTTCCGGATGCTGAAAAAGAAGGCATCACAATCAGCCGGAATGTATGGGCACAACCGCAGGTCGTCATAGCGCTCACTGCCCGCAATGATAGCAGCGCAAATACGCTGATACGCAGCAATGCCAGCGCTTTGCTAAAGGCATGTTACGAATCAGAAACTAAAAAGCTTGCCCTGCTTTTTGCCAGGAAAACCCCTGCAGCGATTGCTGAAGGCCTGTTACAGAAACAGGGCATTGCGCTTGATTTGCCGGAATGCTTTTATATTGCGGCTTCCGGATCGGATTATTTCTGGCTACGCTGCCGCGATGAAGAAAAAGAAACAGGGTTGCTAACGGCACTGTTTCCTTTTACTGACACTGCTGCGTTTGCTGCACCTGCATTAATTCAACTTTGCGACTCGCTGGTTTCCGCCATCATTCCCGGAAGCAGACCGGGATCTTATATGACTATTTGTCGGGAAGTGCCTCCACAAGCACAACAATCTGATATTAATAATCAATTTGCGATGGAGCTCCGTGGTTTATGGGAAACGCAGAACGACCAGATGGGCGGACCCTTTCTGGCGTATCTGATGCCCGATCCCTCGCGGAAACATCTGCTGGTTCAGTTTGCGTATGTATACCACCCGAACCAACCCAAGCGCGATTTGCTGATGCAGATGGAGACGATTATGAGGAGCGTAAGCTTTTTAAGTCCGGAGTCCCTAGTCCCTAGTCGGGAGGGCGGTGGGAACGTCGGGGGTTAGTGGTCTTGCTGGTCAAGGTCAAGGTCGGGGTTGAGGTCGAGGTCGAGCGCCAGGGGCGCGACATTATGGTAGGGGCGGCATTATAGCAGGCGCACATTATAGTAGCACATTAGCAACATACACGGTATCAAGCCCCGTAGGGGCGGCATTATTGGGGAATTCGTTGCATCATTATCAATTAATTTATCTTTGTGATATGTTCACGGGGTTTCGATCTTTGCTTAAACGGTTCTGGTGCCATCGCAGTGCGAAATGGGGGTTGGTGGTGTTTGTGGTGATTTGCCTGTACTGGTTTTCGCTGCCTGCACATTTATTTAATGATCCTACGAGTACCGTCATTTACGACCGGGAAGGGAACCTGCTCGGGGCCCGGATTGCTAAGGACCAGCAGTGGCGCTTCCCGCACAGCGAGGAGGTCCCTTACAAATTCAAACAATGCCTGATACAATTCGAGGACCGGTACTTTGAATGGCACGGGGGCATTAATCCGGTTTCGATAGGCAGAGCAATGATCCTGAACCTCAGAACGGGCCGGGTGGTAAGTGGAGGGAGCACGCTGAGTATGCAGGTTATCCGCCTTTCACGTAAGGGTAAAGGAAGAAATATATGGGAAAAACTCGTCGAAATGACACAGGCTTCCCGTATGGAAAAAACCTATTCTAAAAATGAAATTCTTGCGCTATATGCCTCCAATGCGCCTTTCGGGAGTAATGTTGTAGGATTGGAAGCAGCGGCCTGGCGCTACTTTGGAAAAAAAGCCTGCGATCTCTCATGGGGGGAATCCGCGACCCTGGCGGTTTTGCCCAACAGCCCCTCGCTAATCTATCCCGGAAAGAACCAGATAAAACTGCAGAAAAAGCGCGACAAGCTATTGAACGCACTGGAACGGTCGGGAATAATTGATGCCCAGGAAAACATGCTGGCAAAGAGTGAACCCTTGCCGGGAAAGCCCTTTCCCTTGCCCAGAATGGCCTCGCACCTTGTGGACCGGGCGATACGCGATGGTTACCGGGGCGAGCGAATTCAAACCACCGTTGATGGCCATCTGCAGGAGCTTATCAATACCATGGTTGATCGCTATAAAGAAAAATACATGGCCAATAAAATCAACAATGCGGCCGTGCTGGTGCTGGAGGTAGAAACAGGCTCGGTGATGGCTTATGTCGGAAATACCTACAATCCGGACCATCCCGAAATGGGAGGTGAAGTAGATATCATCGGGGCGCCCCGCAGCACGGGAAGTATTCTAAAACCCTTTCTATACGCTGCGATGCTGAATGACGGCGTGATTCTTCCCAATACCCTGGTGCCGGACATTCCTATACAACTGGGTTCTTTTAATCCGGAAAATTACAATTATTCTTATGATGGCGCAGTACCTGCACGCCGCGCCCTGGCGCGTTCGCTGAATATTCCAGCCGTGAAAATGCTGCAGCAATATGGCATTGAAAAATTTCATTACAAACTCAGGCGCACCGGACTTACCACCCTGACGAAACCGGCATCACATTATGGGCTCGCACTGATTATAGGAGGCGCAGAGGCTGACCTCTGGGATCTGGGCGGGGCCTATGCTTCCATGGCACGTACGCTGAATCATTACGGAAAATTCAATTCAAAGTATAACCGCAACGACTTTCATCCGCCCAACTATCTGCTCCAACAGGAAGAGGATCTTATCCAGACGGAAGGCGAAGAAAATCATTCTATCCTTGATGCTGCCGCCATCTGGATGACATTTCAGGCCATGGTGGAAGTATCGCGTCCCGACGAAGATTCCGAATGGCAGGAATTTTCATCTTCCGCGAGGGTTGCATGGAAAACCGGCACCAGTTACGGAAGCCGCGATGGATGGGCGGTGGGCGTCACCCCAAAATATGTGGTATCGGTCTGGGTGGGGAACTCCAACGGAGAAGGCCGTCCGGGCCTCACAGGATTAAACCATGCAGCACCCATTTTATTTGAAGTGTTCAAAACACTACATCCTTCGGGCTGGTTTTATGCTCCGTACGATGATATGGTTCAAATGCCTGTCTGCAGGTACAGTGGCTATAAAGCAACCGACCTGTGCGAATTTGTGGACACCGTCTGGGTGCCGGCAAGGGGAATTAAAACAGGGGGATGCCCATACCACCGGCTGGTGCATCTTGATGCAACGGGTACCTGGCAGGTCAATAGTAATTGTGAAAGTGTGGGGGTCATGATTCATCAGAAGTGGTTTGTGCTGCCGCCCGTCATGGAATATTTTTATAAAACGGGGAACCCGTATTACAAGGTATTGCCGCCTTTCCGCGCCGACTGCATGGCGCAGGAGGGACATTCCATGGACATGATCTATCCTACAGGGGAAAGCAAAATATACATTCCGCTCGAAATGGATGGCAGTCGTGGGAAAGTGGTGTTTCGAGCAGCGCACCGCATTCCGGAGACCAAGGTATACTGGTACATCGACAACGATTTTGTAGGAGCAACCGTCGATTTTCATCAGATGGGGCTCTCTCCAACAGCCGGGAAACACAGGCTGATTCTCACAGATCAGTATGGGGAGCGGTTAGAGCGCATCTTCGAAGTCATAGATAAAAAATGACAGCGGAGTAAGCGGGATAAAAAAATGACAGCAGAATAAACGGAGTAAACGGAAAAAATTAAACAACAACAGAATAAGCAGAATAAACGGAATAAATTAATCAACAGCAGAGTAAGCAGAATAAACGGGAAAAATTATACAACAACAGAGTAAGCAAAATAAACGGGAAAAGAAAAAATATAATTAGAATATGTTCATAAACTCAGTGTTTAGGCTATAAAGTTCGAGTTCGAGGCACCCGACGCTGAAAAAATCAGGAGTTTACTTGGGTAAATGACTGATTTTTTCAGCAAGGGTAACGAAGAAATCGGACTTTATAGACAAACACTAACTATAGGCGATCGGCGATGGCCTTCCAGTTGGTAAGGGTCCAGAGCGCAGCGATATAATCGGGGCGGCGGTTTTGGTAATCGAGATAATAGGCATGTTCCCAGACATCCATAGTGAAGAGCGGGGTTAATCCGTTTTTCAGGGGATTGCCGGCATTGGATTCCTGGACAATGCTCAGTTTGCCGGAGGCATCTTTTACCAACCAGGCCCAGCCTGAACCAAAGAGGGTAGTGGCGGCGGTAGTGAATTTTTCTTTGAATGCATCAACGGAGCCGAAATCAGCATTGAGGGCTTCGAGTAATTTGCCTTCGGGTTGTGAGGCGCCACCGGGGGTGAGGCAATTCCAATAAAAAGTATGGTTCCACACCTGTGCGGCGTTGTTAAAAATGCCGCCGGTGCCCTTCATGATGATCTCTTCGAGGGTGGCGTTTTCAAATTCAGTTCCTGCGATTAATTTGTTCAGATTGGTGACGTAGGCCTGGTGGTGCTTTCCATAATGAAACCCGATGGTGTTTGCTGATATAACAGGACTGAGGGCTTCAGGAGCATAAGGTAATTTGGGCAATTCAAAACTCATGGCATTAGGTTTTTTAATCATGTATTCCCCCGTTAGCGGCGGGGGGTTCCGCTTTAAGGGTTAAAGATACAAATAAAAGTGTGGTTATGGTTGGCGGCCGCCCTTCGGGCGACCTTTCTTTTTTGCCACGAAGACACGAAGACACGAAGAGGGTGAATATAGATGACTTTGCGGATACTTTTTTGCCAAAAGATTAAAAGACACGAAGAAGAAGAAAACGGTCGCCCTTTGGACGTCCCTTTTTTTTGCTGATACAGGGAGCTCGGATCGGCTTTAACTTTAGAAATAATTATCTTTGATGCTTTGAAATCCACTTGGGTTTTTCGATATTTGTAATCCCGCAATTGCTTATACAAATTGATATTATGAAGCGTACCTTTTTCATTATTTTAGCCATCCTTACAGGGATATACCTGATTGTTTGCGCTGCGATTTATGGGTTTCAGCGAAAAATTATTTTTCAACCCTCACATGCAACGGATCCTCCCCCGGGCGATCTGGGCATTACGGAGGTTTATTTTCCGACGGTGGAGGGACAACAATTACATGGATGGTGGATGCCCGTTGACTCGTCGGAATACACTTTGTTGTTTTTTCATGGGAATGCAGGTTGTGTCAGTAATGGTGTGGAGCGTATGCGCTTTTTCAGGGAACTGGGTTATAGTACCCTGATGATTGATTACCGTGGTTATGGTAAATCAACGGGTGAATTGCTCGAAGAGGAAGACATCTATGAGGACGCCCGGGCTACCCTGGCGTATGTGAAAGACAGCCTGCACGTGCCCCCGGAAAAACTCATTGTGTGGGGATGGTCACTGGGAGGCGGCGTTACTACTGAGGTTTGTCAGAATCTCCCGGTTGCGGCGGTTGTGCTGGAGGGCACTTTTTTTAATCTGGACGAGATTGCAGGGGCCGCCTATCCGTTGTTTCCGGTGAAGTACCTGTTGCAATACCACTTCCGCTCAAGCGAAAAAATTCAGCATTTCAAGAGCCCGGTATATTTTGTCCACAGCATAAACGACGGCACCATCCCCCATAAACAGGGGCGTAAATTGTTTGAAGCCGCGAATACCCGTAAAGCATTTCTTACTATTGACGGTTCGCATAACCATGGATATTACGAATTCAAATCAGAAGTCATTACAGGTTTTCGCAAGTTTCTGAAGGACCAAGAAATGGCAGGAATAAATTGATTTACCAGTTTTATGTATATTTGTGAGTAATATAAAGCCGAAACACATGAAAAAATACATGTTAATGACCGCAATAATAGCACTGATTTGTGCGAGTATGGTCGGTTGCATTGGCCCGAACGAACAGGAAGAAGCTGCCTTAAAAAAAACGGAGGACTCTCTAATGGACATCGACCGTAACCAGTCGGTTGACGATGCAGACCGTATGCTCAGGGAAGCTGATTCGCTGGAACAGGTGCGCCTGGATTCGATTGAGAAGGCTTCGCAGAAATAAGTTATTTAAAAGAAAGTCACAAGATGGACAGTAAAACTAATGGGATGGGTGTTGCCGGCTTTGTTCTGAGCCTGGTGGGGGCAGTATTGTGCTGGGTTCCCGTGGCCGGACAAATTATTCTGTTGCTGGGTTTTTTGCTCAGCCTTACAGGTTTTATTGTTGCCTTGTTCACCAAAAAACGTATCGGTTACAGCATTGCCGGGTTGGTAATTTCGGTAGGGTCCATAATGATCCTCTATTTTGTGATTCTTTCGATGTTAGAAAAGAATATATAATTCCGGGAGCCGTCTCTTGGCATAAGGTTAATGGCGCGCTGAATTCGGGTTAATAAGACCCGCTTCACACATGGGTTTTATAGCCTATAATTGTATCGAGTATACTTTATCTTCGAGGGTTAGTGTACAGTTCTGATTTCCGTTAAACACCAGGCTTCCTGTAAAGGTGAACTCCTCCCCCGCTCCCGTATGACAGACCAGGCTGATCGTTGCCGTACCACTGCTGGCCACCAGGGTGGATTTGTTCATTTTAACATCCGACAGTGCAATGGTCAGGACACCGGAAAAGGTATGTTTTGCATCGCGTTTGGATGTGAAGTCGCCGGTCCGGATATAACTGCCATCAACGATATACTCTGTTGAAGAAGCGGATAATCCGATGATGGTCCAATCAATCACTGAACTGAAATTCGAAGTCAATAACGAGGTACTGCAATTTCCCGAACAGGTGTTGCCGACCTCCACAACGCTGGGGGTGGTTGCAGAACAATTAATGGTGTAGTTCCATTTGAAGGTGTATTCATATTGCACCGCCACACCACCATAGTGATTATTGATGGTGCTGTCGCCCGAAAATCCGCAGTTTGATGGAGTCAGCAATCCTTCGGTCAGCCGAATAGATTCCTCGAGCTGACTGGAAATCCCATAAACATCCGACTCGAAAGAGTTTACGATAAGGTCGGAGGCATCCTGGTTTTCGACAGCCGGGGGCTCTTCTTCTTTTTTGCAGGTGCTGAATACGACCAGCAGTGTCATCAAAACAACGGGTAAGAATCGGAAGGTCTTCATGTTTTTTTTGATAAAAATACTGAATTTTTCTGTCAGTTTCAATATTTCCTTACAGAAAAAAACGGGTGAACCGTGCCCGATGATATTTCGCTATCTTTGCAAAATTCTTCGAATAAAGGAAGTGTCTGTTTTCTAATTTAACATCGTAATATCCGCTCGGACAAAGCCCTAACAACCATGAACACCCTGAATGAGATCAGTGCACCGGTGCAGCAAGCCATGGATGAGTTTAATGTGCAGTTCCGTGCCACGTTGCAAACGGAATCCCCTCTGCTCAACAGAATCATCAGGTATATCCTAAAGCGCAAGGGCAAACAAATGCGGCCCCTTTTTATTTTTCTCTCTGCCTTGTTAAACGGCAAAATAACCGACTCAACCGACCATGCCGCCTCCTTGATTGAGCTGTTGCATACGGCCACCCTGGTACACGACGATGTGGTTGACGAATCAGATGAACGCCGTGGATTATTTTCCGTAAACGCCTTATGGAAAAACAAAGCAGCAGTGCTGGTGGGTGATTATCTTTTATCGAGGGGATTGTCGTTATCGCTTCAGTACGGGGAGCATGTCATGCTTGAAATGGTTACCCAAGCAGTGAAAGAGATGAGTGAAGGCGAATTGCTGCAAATTGAAAAAGCCCGTTTTTTAAATATTACCGAAGAAACCTATCTGGAAATCATACGGAAAAAAACAGCCTCTTTAATTGCGGTCTGCTGTTCCTGCGGGGCCTATTCGGCAGGTGCATCCAAAGAAAACATCGAGAAAATGCATGCGTTCGGTAAAAATGCAGGAATTGCTTTTCAGATTAAGGACGACTTATTCGATTTCCAAAAGGCCAACCAAACGGGCAAACCCGTAGGACTGGATTTGCAGGAACGGAAAATGTCGTTACCGGTAATTTATTTGCTGAATCATTCCGGTTTTGCAGAACGTCGCAGCATCATCAACATCATAAAAAATCATAACCACGATCCTGAAAAAGTGAATAGCGTTATTGAGAAAGTCAGGAATAGCCCGGGGATTGATTATACCACCGGCAGAATGATTGAATACCGCGATGAAGCCATCAAAATCCTGAAAACATTTCCGGAGCACCCAGCCAGAACCTCGCTGGAACAACTGGTGATATTTACCACCGACCGGAATTACTGATCAGTATAGCACAGACGCATGGTATGCGTCGCTATCATGAGACGCATTCCATGCGTCTGCTACTAGAACCCTATGGTTTTATTTTTCTGATAATTGAACTGGCTTTCCATTGGAAGTATTTTCAGTTTCCATTGGTCCGGGCCGATGCGGTGATGTGATTTCTGCAGGGGAATGAGCAACGCCCCGGCCCCAGCGGCTCCGGCGCCGATGTACAAGGTATTGACGTTGATGTTCCCATCGGTGGAAACCGCGCCATTTATGGCTTCCAGGGCAATCAGGCCCACCCCGCCAATCATCAGGAGTTTTGAAAGGATGTTCACGCCCCAGCGGTTACGCTGAATTTCCGCTACTTTTCTGATGGACATTTCGGTGTAAAAATCCAAAATAAACGTAGTGTCCTTGATGGAGGAGATCAGCCCCTTCACCAGCAGGCTATCCGAAGTTCTGAATTCGATTTTATCGCCTTCGTAATACTTAAAGCTCTTTTTGTTACCCGGATTTTCAAGCACCATAACGTTCTTCTGGGCCAGTGACGGGGCTGTGAGCACAAGGGCAAGGATGAATCCAATGACAATTTTTTTCATTTATGATAATTGTTTCAGTTCGTTTTTAAGTGCTTTGGTCAATCCGGCGACAACCAATTCGTACGAACGGTCGATCAGGGATTTCATTGCATCATCTGCCAGTCCGCCATCGGGCTCGACCATAATCCAGTGGGTTTTGTTCATATGCCAGGCAGGCTGTATGCAAACATATTGTTCTCTTAGGCGCTCGCCTTCTTCAGGACTGGTTTTAAGCGAAACCCGGAAGGCGGTATCAAGGCTGGTAAGGGCAAACATTTTTCCCATCACTTTAAACACCAGCGTGGTTTCGTCAAAAGGCAGGCATTCTGTAACCCCCTTTTTCAGGAGGCAATACGCTCTGAATTCTTCGATATTCATGATAAAAAGCAATACACAAAGATACTTTAAAAATACCCATTTCAAAGAAATAAGCTACTTTTGCGCACGAAAACGAACTAAGAATCTGCCAGAAACACAAGAAGTCTTCTGATCTAGGGGATCCCGGATTAAATCCGGGATGACGGCTTTTTGGTTGTGTGACATGGTTAATTTAAAAAATCAAAACAGTTTCTAAATATGCGGCCTCTGAATTTTAAAAATTATCTTTCCCTGGTAAAATTCAGTCATACCGTTTTCGCACTCCCTTTTGCCCTTATCGGATTTTTTATTGGATGGGAACACAGCCAGGAGTCGTTTAATCCCGTGTTACTATTGCTGGTACTGGGCTGCATGTTGTTTGCACGCAGCGCCGCCATGGGTTTTAACCGATGGGCGGACCGTGAAATTGACCGTAAAAATCCGCGGACGGCTGAGCGTGAAATTCCTGCAGGAAAAATATCTCCGGGTTCAGCAATAATTTTTGTACTTATTTCCTGTGCCGGTTTTATTGTTTGTACGTGGTTCATCAACCCCCTCTGTTTCTTCCTGTCGCCAGTAGCATTAATCATAATCCTGGGATACAGCTATACCAAAAGGTTTACGGCCTTATCGCATTTTGTGCTGGGGCTGGGATTATCCATTTCACCTACGGGTGCCTATCTCGCTGTAGCGGGACATTTTTCAGTATTGCCGCTCTTATATTCAGGACTGGTGTTGTTCTGGGTTGCCGGGTTTGACATCCTCTACTCGTTGCAGGATAAGGATTTCGACAGGAACGAAGGACTCAAATCCATTCCCGCTTATTTAAATGTTAAAAATTCATTAATTCTATCCTCGATTATTCATGCTTTTTCATTAGGATTCCTTCTTTTTGCCGGACTTTACGGGCATCAGGGGTGGTTCTTCTGGACAGGGGCTGTAATATTTAGTGTATTATTGGTCTATCAACACCTGATTGTAAGTCCCCGGAATCTGACCCGGATTAACATGGCATTTGCAGTCACCAACGGGTTTGCAGGCGTTTTGCTGGCCGTCTTTTATGGATTGGATTTAGTTGTTAAATTATATTCCTGAACACCGCGATATATTTTGTCTGCATAAATTAATTTTTTATTAACTTTGCCGCCGGATAAAAATCAAAATTTCAATCATATGAGAAAACTTTTTCTTCTTATTTCACTGGCCATTTTGAGCACAACGCTCATCGCTCAGGAAAACAAAGTTGACACTTTGTTCAGCGACGGTGACGATCAAAGAGCTGAAAGGCTTTATAATGAAGGCATTATCATGTTTGAAGCCGGACAATACATGCAGGCGCTTCAAAAATTCAACGACGCCATCTCAGCCAAGCCCACGCTCGAAAAAGCATATTATAACCGCGGCGTTGTAAAAATTGAATTGAAGGACTTTAAAGGATCCATCATCGATTTTGATCAGGCCATCAAGCTTAATCCCTCGGCTAAATCTCATTTTAACAGGGGAAGAGCCAAGCAGGAGTTGGGCGATAAAGACGGCGCTTTCGCGGATTATTCCAAAGCCATTGAACTCGATGCCAACCATGCCCAGGCCTATTATTACCGCGGTGGAATTTATTTTGAAAGAAACGAATATGACCTCGCCATAGGAGATTTCACCCTTGCTATTCAAATCAAACCTGACTATGCGTATGCCTATAACGACAGGGGCAGTGCAAAAATCAAACAGGAGAAATTTGAAGATGCCCGCGATGATTATCAGATGGCAGTAAAAATTAATCCAAACATGGCTTTTGCCTTCAACAACCTTGGCAGCGCAAAAAAGAAGCTGAAAGATTATCAGGGTGCTGTAGAAGATTATAACACCGCTATCAGGCTTAAGCCCGATTATTACATCGCCTTCAACAACCGGGGTTCCGCCCTTTTTGAATTAGGTCAATACGACAAAGCCATTAATGATTACACCGACGCCATCAAGCTGAAGTCTGATTACGCATACGCTTACAATAACAGGGGCAATGCAAAATATAAGCTGAAAGAATATGCTGCGGCCATCGAAGATTTCAATCAGGCCATTGCGCTTAATTCCTCCTACGGATATGCCTATCTGAACCGCGGAATTTCGTATGAAATGCTGAGAAAATCGGCAGAAGCCTGCGAAGACTGGAAAAAAGCGGCCAGTCTGGGCGTAAATTCCGGCGACAATTACGTAAAGTTGCAGTGTAAATAATTCAGACTTTAAACATTCATCATATGAAAAAGAATATATTCCTCCTGGTTATTTTAAGCTTTTTGGTCTTCAGCCTGAATGCGCAGAATATTGAATTCGACAAAAACAGTTTTCCGGATAAACCGAAAGAACTCAAAGAAGCCAAGGCCAATCTTTCCCAGGGAAATAAAAATTATGATCTGGGTGTGGGTATGTATACCACAGCCCTTGATTATTTTCTGAAAGCCCAGGCATTCAATCCCAACAATGCACAGTTGAATTACCGCATTGGAAAGTGCTACCTGGCCACTATTCAGAAAACCAAGTCCATTTCCTTTCTCGAAAAGGCCATGTCCCTCGATCCTCAGATCGCTCCGGACATCAAATTTTTACTGGCTAAAGGCTATCAGCTGAACCTTGATTTTGACAAGGCCATCCAGTTTTACCAGGAATACAAAGGCAGTTGTAGTCCGGAACTGATTGCTACAGATGGACCGGAAATTGAGAAAAAAATCAACGAATGTAATGTCGGAAAAAAACTTGTGCTGGATCCGGCCAGGGTATTTGTAGACAATCTCGGAAGCACCGTAAATTCGATTTATCCCGAGTATGCGCCGCTTATTACCGCTGATGAATCCACCATCTTTTTCACCTCCCGCAGAGATAACACCACCGGAGAAAAAAGGGATCCCAACGACCTGAGGTATTACGAAGACGTATACTTTTCTGAAAAAGCCGGTGGCGACTGGTCCGTTCCCAAGAACCCGGTTAAGCCGCTGAACGGCTCAAAGCACGATGCCACCGTTGGTCTGTCTCCCGACGGACAAACGCTGTTGACCTACAAAGGTTCCAATGGCGGCGATATTTACCAGTGTGTGCTCAAAGGTGATGTTTGGTCGAAGCCAGAAAAGCTCCCCAATACCATCAATACCAAATTGCACGAATCTTCTGCCACCTTTTCACCCGACGGGCGCATCATGTATTTTGTGAGCGATCGGGAAGGCGGATTTGGCGGTGGTGATATCTGGTTATCCAAAAAAGATAAAAAAGGAAAATGGGGCGAACCCTCCAACCTGGGCGCTACGGTTAATACCAAATATGATGAAGAAGGTGTTTTTATGCACCCAAACGGAAAAACCTTATATTTCAGCTCACAGGGTCACGAAAATATGGGTGGTTACGACATTTTTAAAACCATCTTTGAAAACGGCCTCTGGTCGGAACCCGTAAATATCGGATACCCCATTAACTCTGCTGATAACGACGTATTCTTCTCCATTTCCGCCAGCGGGATCCACGGTTATTATTCTTCCGTGAAACCGGATGGTCTTGGCGAACAGGACATCTATATCGTCACCTTCCTGGGTGCCGAAAAACCGGTAATCAACAATACCGAAGACAACCTGCTGGCCAGTCAGACCGCGCCTGTGAGCGAAACCGTTATTGAAGCTCCCCTTGAAATTAAAGACAACCAGCTGACCCTGCTTAAAGGCGTTATTACAGATGAGATCACGACCTTGCCGGTAGGCGCCATTATTGAAATTACCGACAATGATCTGAATGAGGTGATCGCCAGTTTTGAATCGAACAGCAAAACCGGGAAATACCTTGTAACCCTACCTTCCGGAAAGAACTACGGATTGGCCGTGAAAGCCGAAGGCTACCTCTTCCATTCCGAGCATTTCCTGATTCCTCCCACCACCTCCTATCGTGAAGTGGAAAAGGACATCAAACTGAAAAAGGTTGAAGTGGGAAGCGTCATTGTGCTGAACAATATCTTCTTTGATTTCAATAAATCCACGCTTCGCCCCGACTCTTATCCTGAACTGGAACGTTTGCTGAAACTCCTGACGGATATGCCCACCCTGAAAATTGAAATTTCCGGACATACCGACAACATCGGAGCAGCTGCCTATAACCAGACCTTATCGCAGGCACGTGCAAAATCAGTGGTTGATTACCTTATCGGAAAAGGGATCAGGGCTGACCGTCTGACCTTCGTAGGCTATGGATTCGATAAACCCATTGCCACCAACGATACCGAAGAAGGCCGTCAGATGAACCGCCGTACAGAATTTAAAATCACCAGTAAATAATGAAGTTTTACCGATAAAAAAGGTTTACCCTAAAGGCTTTGTCAATAACGGCAAAGCCTTTACCTGTTAAAGATCATTCAATTATTCCAAACATAAAAAATAACATGAAGCGCTTTGATTTTTCTGTCATTCTGATTGTACTGCTTGCAGGGCTGTTATTTAGTTTTCCGGTTTTTTCACAGAACACTGACTTTACCAAAGAAAACTTTCCCACCCAGAAAAAAGAGCTGCAAAAAGCCATTAAAAACATCAAAAAAGGCGATGCGCTTCTTGATATGGACATTAAAGGTGCTTACGCTCAGGCCCTCGATTATTACCTTCAGGCCAACAATTTCAACCATAACAATGCATGGCTCAACCTTAAAATCGGGATCTGTTATGTGAAATCTTTTTACAAGAATTTATCCCTGCCTTTTTTGCAAAATTCCTATACCCTCGACTCTACCATTTCCAATGCGCTGTTTTTATATCTGGGCGAAGCTTATCAGTATAATTCAAGTTTTGACAAGGCGCTGAAATATTACAAGCAGTACCGTGCAACCCTTGCCCCGCAAGAATTACAGGATGAATCGGAATGGATTGATAAAAGGATCAAAGAATGTGAATCCGGAAAAATCCTCACCGAAAACCCCAATGTTTCCACCATCACCAACCTGAGCGATAAGGTGAATTCCATGTGGGACGATTACTGCACCGTGGTAAACGGAGATGAGACCGTTCTTGCTTTTACCTCCCGGCGTAAAAACACCACGGGCGGTAAGATCAACTCTTATGACCTGATGTATTACGAAGATATTTATTTTACCTATAAAAGTAAAACAGGTGCCTGGGGCTTTCCCGAAAATCCGGGCAAACCGCTGAACGGCGCTACCAATGACGCTACCGTGGACATTTCGCCCGACGGAAACATCATTACTGTTTATAAAAACCAGGGCGGTCAGGATGTGATTTGCGAAAGCCAGAAAACCGACAACGTCTGGAGCAAACCCATTAAACTCAGCAAGCAGATTAACAGCAAACGTTTCCATCAGCCTTCGGCAACATATTCCAAAGACCGTAAAACCATTTACTTTGTCAGTGATAAAAAAGGCGGTTACGGCGGATCCGATATTTACATCAGTCACCTGAACGACGACGGTTCCTGGAGTGAAGCCAAAAACATCGGCAATGTGGTGAACACGCCCTATGCTGAAGATGCCCCCTGCCTGTTCGATGACTCCACGCTGTATTTCAGTTCGCGCGGTCACAACAGCATTGGCGGTTTCGATATTTTCGTGGCGAAAATAAGGCCCAATGGCGAATGGACAGCCCCGGTAAACCTGGGATTGCCCCTGAACTCGGCCGGCGATGATATGTACCTGATTCTTGCCCAGAGCGGTGATGGATATTTTTCTTCCGACCGTCAGAACGGATTCGGCGGTATGGATATTTATCACGCCAAGTTTAACCTGAAAGTGGAAGACCTGCTGGCCAACGTTTCGCCCGTATTTATGTGGGGATACCTGCAGGATGGCTCTACCGGCGAAGGCGTAAAAGCCGATATCAAAGTGAACAATACCACCGATAATAAACTGGTATATAAAAGCCAGACCGACAGTGTGGGCCAGTTTGCACTGAGTCTGCCTTCGATGAAAAATTTCCAGATGAATGTTCATCCCGTGGATTGCCAGACCAAAGACATTAAAATTGTAACAGAGACCGGCACGGTTTATACCTCCACTTACGATCCGAAAAATAACCCCACCGTTCCTCCGATTGTGATCAGTGGCGTTGTCACGGATGAGGCTACCGGAACACCGTTTCAGTTCCCGATCGAAATTATCGACATCAAAGAAAGCACTGTAGCAGCCCGCGCCATTCCCGATGCCAACGGCGCGTTTTCGGTTACCCTGCCCTCAGCGACTTCCTACCGTTTTAACATGACGGCTTCCGGATGCGCCCATAAAGCCATTACCGTGCTGCAACCGGATAATTTCACCGACAATATGATTGAAGGCGTGAATGTCCGTCTGGAGAATATTTATTTTGATTTCGACCAGGCTTTTATCCGTCCCGATGCCATCGAAATCCTGAACCGCCATTCCGACCTTTTCAACAGCTATCCCAAGTGGAAAGTGCTTGTAACCGGACATACCGACAATATGGGGTCTGAAACCTATAACGTGTTTTTATCAAAGAAGCGCGCCAAAACAGTCGCCGATTACCTGGTATCACGCGGGGTTAAACGCAGCCGTATCAAATATGAAGGCCGTGGTTTTTCGAAGCCCAGCGTTGAAAATACGACCGAAGAAGGCCGTCAGTTGAACAGGAGGTGCGAGTTCCAGTTTACGAGATAGTCCAAAGTCCCTAGTCCCTAGTCGGGGGCGGTGCAAGGGGTGAGGTTTGGTTGTTATAGCGAACGGGGTTGAGGTTGAGGAAAAGAAGGTTAAGGATAAGGTTAAGGATAAGCAAGGACGTGGTTGAGGGCGCAGCGTGTGGCAAAATTTGAAGAAAAAATAAGCCCCGAAGGGGCGACATTATGGTAGAAAACAGAACGTAAATGATTTTTTCCGGCGCACATGAAAATGATGAGGAGGAGTAGGATTTTTTTGCGCCGGAATGCAGGAATTGATGATGTGGTAATATGATGATGTGATGATTTAAGGTGCAGAGCACCGTAATATTTGTAGAAATATCCGCAAAAAGATACCGCAAGGTGCAGCGCACCGTAATATTTATTGCAGGTGGAGTGGCCTTGCCGGGGCAGTGCGAATCGCGCCAAAGGAATAAATCAGTAACTTTGTGGCATGAATGAAACACCAACCGTTCGTGCGATGGAAATCATGGCTCCTGTGGGCTCATACGAGTCGCTTATGGCCGCAATAGAGGCTGGAGCACAGTCGGTATACTTTGGGGTGGGAAAGATGAATATGCGTTCGCGTTCGGCCGCAAATTTCACCCTGGAGGATCTTCATAAAATTGCCGGCATCTGTCATCCGAAAGGCGTCAGAATGTACCTTACCCTCAACACCGTTGTGTTTGATCAGGAGCTCGACGAAATGCGCGCTACAGTTGATGCTGCGTGTGAAAGCACCCTTTCTGCCATCATTGCTTCCGACCTCAGCGTTATGAAATATTGCCGCGAAAAGGGCATGGAAGTGCACACCTCCACCCAGTGCAACATCACCAATACCGAGGCTGTAGCCTTTTATGCACAATATGCAGATGTGATGGTACTCGCCCGCGAACTAAACCTGGATCAGGTGTCGGTGATCGCCAAAAATATTGTTGAACGTAACATTACCGGACCTTCCGGGAAACCGGTGTTGCTGGAAGTATTTGTCCATGGCGCCCTGTGTATGGCCGTAAGCGGTAAATGTTATTTAAGTCTTGACCTGTTCAACCAGTCCGCCAACCGGGGCGCCTGCTACCAGCCCTGCCGCAGGGGCTACACCGTTAAGGACAAAGAACAGGAAGTGGAACTCGACATTGAAAATGAGTTTATCATGTCGCCCAAAGATTTGTGCACCATTGGCTTTTTAGATAAAATAATGCAGGCCGGAGTCAGCATCCTCAAAATTGAAGGCCGTGGCCGCGCTGCAGATTATGTGCTCACCACCACCCAATGCTATCACGAAGCGGTGGAAGCCCTGATGAACGGCACTTACACAGCTGAAAAAATTGTGGAATGGGAAACCCGCCTTAAGTCCGTATACAACCGTGGCTTCTGGGATGGATATTACCTTGGACGCCGCCTTGGTGAATGGTCCGAAAAATATGGCTCGCAGGCCACCACCCAAAAACTCTACATCGGTCGTATCACCAACTATTTCTCCAACCTCAGCGTGGCCGAAATCCATATCGACACCTATGACCTCACCTCTGGGGATAACATTATCATTACCGGTCCCACCACCGGCGTAGTTCCTTTGCAGGTTTCCGAAATCCGCGTGGAGAACGCCGTGGTAACCTCTTCGGTAAAAGGGCAGGATTGCTCCATTGCCGTGGCTGCCGTGGTACGCAGAGGGGATAAGGTGTATAAGGTGTGCGACATAGTGTAGGGCCTGCGGCGCTTGCCACGAAGGCGCATTTACAGCCCCTATCCCGGCCTTTCCCCAAACGGGGAAAGGGGGCGCACCTGGCAGACGGCAGTGCATAAATCTGTCAACTTATTTCAGAACGAGGTGACTAATCTGACAAGGCTTCTACTTTGGCCAACGCCCCTCGGCTGCGCTCGACCACCGCTCTGGGCAAAGGTTCTACGATAAGCCCCGAAGGGGCGACATTATGGTAGCGCCGTAGGTGCGACATTATGGTAGAAAAGAATATCCCAAAAGATTTTTCCGGTGCCCCCCGATAATATTGGTAAGGAGTAGTATTTTTCTGCGCCGGAATGCAGGCGGAGTGTGGAATGCAAGCAGGAATCAGAGATTTACAAAATACGATTTTTGATAAGATCCCGGATTATCATTTCCACAAAACAAATTTATAAAAAACGCATAGAAGCAATCAGGTGGGTTTCATTCTAATATTAGGCAATTAATCGTTGTTTTCATAAAATTGTTTTATATTTGATACTATCAAATGATACTATCATAAGCCATAATTTATGAAACCACCCTATAAAATATCCACAAAAATTTTAGCTTTAGTTGCATCAATCTCAGAGAAAATAGGAGAAGTAAATGCAGCTCACCTTCACAAACCACCAACAGAATTAAGGAAAAAAAATCGTGTTAAGACCATTCAATCGTCGCTGGAAATTGAGGGGAATACCCTGACGATTGAAAAGATTACTGCGATTATCGAGCATAAAAGGGTTGTGGGACCAAAGAGAGATGTTTTGGAAGTTAAAAATGCTATAGCGGTTTACAATGCTATGGATACATTTAATCCATATAGTTTAAGTTCTTTTTGTAAAGCACATTCAATATTAATGAAAGGACTTATAGAATCTCCCGGGACATTGAGAAATAAAGCGGTTGGAATTGCCAAAGGTTCAGCTGTTGCTCATATAGCACCACCAAAGGAAATGGTTAAACCATTAATGAACGACCTGTTCAACTATTTAAAAAAAGACAAAGAATTATTGTTAATCAAAAGTTGTGTTTTTCATTACGAACTTGAATTTATTCATCCATTTATAGATGGGAATGGTCGTATGGGCAGGTTTTGGCAGACCGTTATTCTTAAAGACAGATATCCGGTATTTGAATTCCTTCCGGTCGAAACTATCATCAAGTCCAGACAGGATGTGTATTATGAAGCATTGGGAAAATCGGATAAAACCGGACAATCAACCCTCTTTATTGAATTTATGCTCGGAGTCATAGAGGATTCACTGGAGGAATTGTTGCATACTCAGAACCATGTATTAACCGGTATTGAACGGATTCAGGCTTATGAATCCAGTATAAAAAATGAATCATTTTCCAGAAAAGACTATTTGCGTTACTTTAAGGAGATTTCCGCACCCACCGCCAGCCGCGATTTAAAGCAGGCAGTAGAGGATGGCTTGCTCGTTAAATCTGGAGAAAAGAATACCAGCAGATATAAATTCAAATAAAATCGGAAAAGGTTATAAGGGCCTGCGGCGCTTGCCACGAAGGCGCGAAGGAAATAAATAACTAAGGTTGAGGTCGAGGTCGAGCAGAAAAAAAGGATAAGGCGGTGCCCTGAGCGGCCTGTGTGAAGGCCTGAGGGTGTCGAAGGGTTAAGGATGAGGATAAGCAAGGACGTCGGTTGGAGTATTCTTTGATTTCGAAATTAGTGCTTTTGAAAAAAAGGATAAGGATGAGGATAAGCAAGGACGTCGCTGCGCTCAGTGCTTAATCAAACGTTGTTTTTAAGGTGCAGCGCACCGTAATATTTGTAGAAAAGTCCGATAAGAGATAACGGAAGGTGCAGCGCACCGTAATATTTATTGAAGGTGGTATGGCTTTGTCGGGGCAGAGCGAATCGCACCAAAACCCTTAGGGTTTACGTGGATAATTTTCACGGTACTGCTGATAACCACTAAAACCCTAAGGGTTTATCTGCGGTTTGGCCAACGGTTCTTCGTGGCAAGCGCCGCAGGCCTTAAATTAAGTCGGGGCACGACGAATAGCAGAAGTTACTGCAGCATGATTGTATATAACTCTGGAGTCACAGAAAGTCGTGCACCCACAAGACAGCCCCTATCCCGACCTTTCCCCAAACGGGGAAAGGGGGCGCACCTAGCAGACGGCAGTGCTGAATCTGTCAACTTAATTAGGACGAGTCACTTATTAGCTGGAGTCGTACCCCGTCAAGGTAATGGTTTAGTCACGGGGTGACTGCCCGCAAGGCCCCTGCAGAAGGCAGTCGCCCCGTAACCAAAAGAAGCAGGGCCTTCGTGGCAAGCGCCGCAGGCCTTAAATTAAGTCGGGGCACGACGAATAGCAAGGGATCCTGCAGCATGATTGTATGTGCCTCTGGACTTAGAGAAAGTCGCACCCCGACAAGGAAACGGTTTAGCCTTACCCAAACGTACGGCTCAATTGTCAATTGTCAATTCTCAATTCTCAATTGTGCAGCACCACCAGCGCCCATATCCTATTGTACAGATAATCGGGGCCGCCGCTGTAGAAGCGGTTAAGCAGTGATTTGACAGCAGCGGGATCTACGAGGCCTTTGCTTCTGATGCGCTCCTCCGTAAGGGAATCGAGCACCCAGCTTTTTAACGGACCTTTCATCCAGCTGTCCAATGGCACCGAAAAGCCCCATTTGGGGCGGTCGAAAAGACTTGCAGGCAGATAGGAATAGAGCACTTTTTTAAGCAACACTTTGCTGATGCCGTTGGCGTATTTTAAATCGGGATGCAGGTTTAAGGCAAATTCAACAATGCGGTAATCGAGCAGCGGAACGCGGGTTTCGAGCGCATGCTGCATACTTGCGCGATCTACTTTTACCAGAAGGTCGTCTTTGAGATAATGTGTAAGATCGTAGAGGGATTGGCGCTCTGCAGGCAGAAGAGTACGCGACGAAGAGACGATGTCGGGGCGCCCTTCACGGGTGCCCTCGCGCAAGGCGCGATCGCTAAGAGGGCGCCCGTGAAGGGCGCCTGTCCGGAGCTTCGAAATTTCGGCCGAGGAAAAGAGATATTGTTCCTGGGAGAAAATGTGTGAGCGAAGGTCGGTGGTTTTATAGCGAAGCATTTCGCCTGCGCGCTGCTGACGGCTGTTTCCGTATTTCAGCAGGGCCGCAGCAGGGTTGTGAAAGCGTTTCCAGAAAGGATGGTTCAGGCGCTGCGCCCAGCGGTATGAACCGTAGCCCATGAAAAGTTCATCGCCCCCATCTCCCGAAAGGGTCATGGTTACATGCTTTTTAGCCAGTTGCGAAACAAGCAGTGTGGGTATGGCGGAAGAATCCGTGAAAGGCTCGTCATATATGGCCGCCAGCGAGGGTACCCGTTCCATGGCTTCTTTTTCGGTGACCATAAATTCGTGGTGACGGGTGCCAAGATGTTCAGCAACCGCCCGTGCGTAGCGGCTTTCGTCGTGTTTCGAGGATTCAAAACCAATCGAAAAAGTGTTGAGTGGCGCGTTGTGCACGCTTTGCGCGATGGCCGTGACCAGGCTTGAATCGATCCCCCCGCTTAAGAAAGTCCCGAAAGGCACATCACTCACCAGACGCATGCGTACGGAAGAAATCAGCAGTTCTTTCAGGGTGGAAAATGCTTCCTGTTCATCCGTAAGGGGATGTTCTTTAAAACAGCTTTCTGCCGTCCAGTAATGGGTTATATTGAGTTGTTCCCCGTCGTATGTGGCGGTGCAGCCGGCAGGGAATTTTGTGATTTCCTCCCAGGCAGTGTATGGTTGCGGGATGTAGCCAAAATGCAGACTCTGCATCTGTGCTTCGCGATCCGGATGCAATGCGTTATCAATTTCCGGAACTGCCCGCAGGGCCTTGATTTCAGAAGCAAAAGCCAGTTGTTTTCCGTGCTGAAAAATGAACAATGGTTTAATGCCCAGACGATCGCGCATAAACGTCATTTGCCCGGATTTCCGGTCGTACACCGCAATGGCAAACATCCCGTTAAAACGTTTCGCGCAACCGGAACCCCAGAGGGCAAAGGCTTCAATCACCACCTCAGAATCGGAATGGGTGCGGAACTGCAGCCCTTTTTCCTTTTCAATTTCGGCCTGTATTTCTTTGTAATTATATACTTCGCCGTTGTACACCATCATGTAGCGGCCACATTGCGATTGCATGGGCTGATTGGCCGCAGAACTCAGATCGATGATACTCAGGCGGCGGTGTACCAGTCCGGTCGGACCTTCCACAAAAAAGCCTTCTGCATCCGGTCCGCGATGGGCCAGCGCATCGCCCATCAGTTTAAGGCTGCGTTGGGGATCAGAAGAGGAAAGGTTATAGAAACCAGCTATGCCGCACATGGAGCTATGAGTTTCGTTTTACTTATCAATCCAGTGTGGTGGGGCCGACTGTTTCGAAGTGTAACTTAAAAATTTTTCTTCAGGGATTTTTGATAACATAGAAATAAAAGCAAGTGATTTTTGGTCAAGGTCCTTAATGTTTACCGCTGTATTCGCTATCTCACTAATCCCATACAATGCATAAATTACCTTCCAATCGCTCATAAAGCCGTATTCCAGCACCCGTTGAATAATGAAACTCTTATTCTTAACGGCATCCACCGTGCTTCGATCAACATCCCAAAATAAATGGGGTGATAGCTTTGAAAGGAGATTCCTGTTTTGATCCATGGTGTTCGTTCTATAAACAATGCTTATTCCTTCAGGGAAATTAGAGATTGCTATACGGCAAATTTACGAATATTATTGCTGGATTTAAATAGCGGGTAGAAAGTAGAAAGTTTGAAAGTTAGAAAGTGGAAAGTAGAAAGTAGAAAGTTGGAAGGTTGGAAAGTATAATGACACTCCCGCCTGCCCTTATTTCACCTCCAACTTGTAGTTTTCCATAAAGGCTTTTTGTTCTGCTTCCATTTTGGCCAGGGCCTGATCCATTTTCTGCAGGGCCTCATCGTAAGCCTTGTCGGATGCGGTTTTCATGGCGTCGTCATATTTATCAGCGGGAAGCTTGTAATTTTCAGCAACGGTTTTTAACTCGTTATTCAGCACGGTCTGGTAGGTTTTGAACAGCTCCAGCGCCGCATCCCGTAAGGTGGTGCTGCCATCAAAGCCATCCATTTTTTCTACGATGGCGATGCCCGCTGCCACCTGCTGCTGTGCGGCCGCCAGACTGTTGTCGATACCGGCGACATCTTCGGGTTTGCTCAGGGCTTCAAAAAAATTATTGAGTTTGTTCATGATGAGTTTTTGCTCATCAACAATGGCGTCATTATACGTTAACGCCTGCTCACCCGAGGGGCCACAGGCTGTGAATAACATGGTTTGCACCAGAATCGTCAGGAATAGAAAAATCTTTTTCATAAGGTTGTTGGTTTAAACTACTCGTTAAAGAAAGTGGAATCATCCAGGGAAATCTCAAAATTATAATCCCTGGCAAAGGCTTTACTCGCCCGGGTAAAGTTATCGATCTGCGCTTGCAGTGTGGTGTCGATATGCTCGGTAAGGTCTAAAAAGCGGTTGTCGTTTTCGTTGGTGTACAGACTCGAGGGGATCTTCACGATTTCCACTACTTCCTTGTACTCCTTTGCGGATAAGCTGCGGTAGGTTTCGAGCAGGGAGGTAGCGGCATCCAGCAATTCAGTTTTATTGTTGAACCGGCCGATGTCTCTGAGTTGCGCCTGTGATTTTTTTATCTGCATACAAAAATCATCATAGGCCACATTAATCTCTGCCGCATATCCGGAGGTATCTGAATTCTGAGGCAGGTTGGCCGAAACCGAATCGATCAGGGTTTTCTGCATCTCAATATTGATCAGCTGAATCAGCGCATCTTCTGTTTCGAGTACCGCCTGCTGGCAATCCATCATGCGCTCAAAATATTCCTCCGCCTTCTGTGGCGAGGGTTTACAGGAGCTCAGGGCAAGGAGCGAGGCGGATACTAAAAAAAAGAGTAACAAATGAAATTTTGTGTGGGTCATAGGTTTTATTTTTCAGGGTAAAATTAAGCAAAAGAAAGAAGTTGGAAAGTTGGAAAGTAAAAAGTTAGAAAGTTGAAAGTTGAAAAGTTGAAAAGTAATATGGGCCTGCGGCGCTTGCCACGAAGACGCGAAGGCACGAAGGAAAACCTAAAGATTCTCAATGCGCTGCATTTTCGAAGGTGGTGACAGCCCCTATCCCGGCCTTTCCCCAAACGGGGAAAGGGGGCGCACGTAGCAGGGGGCAGTGCCGGCATCTGTCAGCTTATTTCAGGACGAGACATCTCTCTGCGTTAGGGCTAACGGTTTTTCTTGGCAGACGCCGCAGGCCATACCAACTTCTATAAGGATGCGGTGTGCTGCACCTTAAAAATCGTAAATCAAAAATTGTATTTTGTAAATTCCAATTTCCTTGACGCATTCTGCCTAATGCCTGCCTTCCGGCGCAGAAATATTCTGCCACTTACGACCCTTTTCGTATGCGCCGGAAAAATCTTTTGCGATAATCTTTCTACCATAATGTCGCACCTACGGCGCTCAACATTTACTTCTCACCGCTCATTTCTCACCTCTTAACCATTAATTAATTATCTTTGAGCCCCTATGGATCATCCGATAACATATACCTTCCATCCGATTGAAAAGTGCAATATGTGCGGCAGCAGTGCAGCGCACCATAAAGTGCTGGGTAAGCGGCTGAATGCCTCGCAGGGACGCCATCCCGCAAGGAAATCGGGGATTACCACGACCATTATGCGTTGCACGCGCTGTGGGCTTATCTTTTCGAATCCCCTGCCTATACCAGAAAACATTCAGGACCACTATGGTATCCCGCCAGAAAGCTACTGGACAGAGGAGTATCGCCAAAGGGATAAATCGGTATACCTACCCGGTCTTGAAAAATTAAAACAGGAAATTACGTCTGACGGCCCATTGAGATCCCTCGATATTGGCGCTGGACTCGGAAGGTTTGTAAAGGCATGCGCCGAAGCTGGATTTGAAGCCTGGGGTTGCGAGGCGTCAGAGCCCTTTCATCAGCGGGCGATCGAAAAAATGCAGATTCCAAAAGACAAGTTGATACTTGGCAAAGTAGAGGACGTTGAATTTCCTGAAAACTATTTTGATTATATCTCACTCAAAGCTGTACTGGAACACCTCACAGATCCTTCATTGGTGCTGGCCCGCAGTATAAAATGGTTGAAGCCGGGAGGCGTGGTTATGGTGGCAGGACCCTCATCAAACTGGATGATAAGCAAATGGTTCGATCGATATTATTCGCTCAGGGGACTTGATTATACCACCCACCTCAGTCCGATGCATACTCCCTTTCATTTATATGAATTTGGCCTGAAATCGTTTGAATATAACGCAAAAGAAAGCGGATATTACGTGCACCACTATCATTACGATGTGTGTGAAACCTTCCTCCCGCTCAGATTTAACGGGTTATTAAAATGGATAATGAGGAAGAATAATTCCGGGATGGACATTACCGTTCTCCTGAAAAAAAACGCATAATTAATCTGTCTCTTTAAATCCGCAAGAGCCCATCACCAAACTGATTGATATTGCACAGAAAAACTACCCCTTTCCCAAACGAAACGCCTCTCGCTCCGCTTCTTTCGCAGCCTTCTGTTTCCTATAAAAATCAAGAAGAATAAAAAGCCCTGAAACAAAAAAAGGTATGAGTGGGATACGATAGCGTACAAGCGCCCCAAAATTGGTGGAAGCAAGGCCAACTCCAAAGGCAAACAATAGCGTAAATGCGAAAGCATAGGTCAGAAAGGAATCTTTCATAATGGCATTGAAAAACGTGCGCAACCCGACTTTGATAATAATATAAATTAAAAGTATTAGTAGACCCAGGTTTTCCAGCCCTGATAGTGCGATAAAGGGATTTCGTGCCTCCCAGAGAAACGGCCGGAACATACCGGCCATAATCGCCAACGGGGCTTTTTTGAGCATACCTCCTATAGAGGGTTCAATTACACCGATGTCGTAATAATTTGAGCCATACATGGCCGTTCGTTGTAAATCTTCCTGCGTTACCTTAACCTTGGTGATCATGGTATCTACATTCCCATATACGCCCAGGTATTGGCCAAGGTTACTCAACAAAACCGTAGCCGCAATAAACACCAACAAAAGGGTAAGCGGTGTAATCATGATCCTGATCAGCTTATTCGGAATACGTTTTACCTGGTTAAAGAAAAGCCAGATGAGCAAACCCGGCACCAGAGAAACAATTATATAGGGCTTGATTAGTATAATCAGGTAAGAGAGAACAAGTATTGCAAACACATTAACTACGACCTTCTTTTTTTCAAAAAATACCATAAAAATACTGTAGGTAATCCATGCTGTGGCCGACATGGTGATTGAATCTTTTAACAGGCCTGAACCCCAGAACAACACAGAGGGAATGAGCAACGCAGAAAACAGGAAATACTTTATAAGCGCAGGATATAAACCACACAACAATTTATAAAATTTCCACAACCCAACAAAGGTGATCAAAGATATGATAAGGCTTGAAATTAAAAAGGACTTTCCGCTTAAAAATACAATGGGCGAAAATAAACGGATCACAAAAAAAGTCTTGGGATCACGAAACATATGATTCTCCGGAAAGCCCGTTTCGTTAGTGAAAAAGCTAAAGTATTCGGGTTGGTTTCCCCCCGACATTAATTTAAAATAACTGTCACTATCCTGAAAAAACAAGTTATTTAATGCGACGGTACTGTTAAAATAATCCAGGGTATCACCTGAGTAAAAAGTCATATAGGCCAGACAGAACAATAAAACTGCAACCATCTTAGCCGCCACTGCCCACGGCAGATAACGGAATAACGGCTGTTCCTGCTCCTTTTTAATTTTGTACAAATAAGCCCAGATAATGACAATCACAAAGATCAATGGCACCAGAATGATATCATACAAGCTGACGTGGACGAATTGATAATATTCTGATTGTAAAAAATACATGCAGCAGGGAAATTAGGAGACGAAGATACAAACTAGAATTGATAATTGACAATTGACAATTGACAATTCGGGGATCCTGCGTTAATTGAGGATAAGCAAAGGGCGAGGGCGAGGGCGAGGGCGAGGTCGAGGTCAAGGTCAAGGTTGAGGGCGAGAAGAAATGAAGGATAAGGTTAAGGATGAGGATAAGCAAGGACGTGGCTGGGATTATCGGTTGATCTAAAGGCTCTTTTAGTGCGGCACGCCAGGATCATTGTAGAAAAGAAGGATGAGGATAAGGATGAGGATAAGCAAGGTCTTCGGTTGGAGTATTCTTTGATTTTTGAACTTAGTGCTTATGAAAAAAAAGGATAAGGTTGAGAATGAGGATAAGCAAGGACGTAGCTGGGATTATTCTGTGATTTAAAATTTGTATTTTTGAAAAAAACAAAAACAAAAATTATGTATTCATCATTCACACAAATGCCGGTTTGGAATTCGGCTTCTGATTTGTCGACTAAAGTTTTCAACCTGACCATCCACCTTCCAAAATCCGAAGATTATGGGCTCACATCCCAGATCAGACGATCAGCTAATAGTGTCAGTGCAAATATTGCTGAAGGTTTCGGACGGACTACTGCAAAAGACAAATCACATTTTTACATAATGGCCAGAGGTTCCGCATTTGAAACACAAAATCATCTTATCTACGGTAAAAGGGTTTCTTATTTTGAAAAGGAACCAGTGTCTGAGTTATTTATTAAATATCAGGAATTGATTATTGGCTTGAATAAGATTATAAAGACAATAGGTTGAGGATGAGGTTGAGGATAAGCAAGGACGTAGCTGAGAGTATTCTTTGATTTTTGAAATGAGTGCTTTTGAAAAAACAAATGCGGTTAAGGTATTCACCTGGCTATGCACAGCTTATCCTCATCCTTAACCTTATCCTGCCTTTCTGTTTTTGAAAAACAACTATTATGTGCGAATTTGGCTTAACCCAATTTTAGCGATTTCGTACCCGCCTGGTAAAATTTGAATGTTTTATAACTACTTTTGCTTTGCTTTTCGATTTTTGAATTGGCGCGAGATAACAAGAAAAAGTACTCCATCACTTTTATGACTGTAACCCCTATGACTGAACGTCCCTATCAGGAATGTACGCGCTGTGTAATGGATACTTCCGACCAGGAGATCCTCTTCGACGAAAACGGATTTTGCAATCATTGCACGGGGTATTTCGAGATCATTTCAAAACAGACCTACCAGGGCGAAGCCAGCGATAAGCAACTGGAGCTCCTTATAGAAAAGATTAAAAAAGCAGGAAAAAACCGCGCCTATGATGTGGTGATCGGAATCAGTGGAGGCGTTGACAGCATATACACCGCCATGCTGGCTCAAAAGCACGGGTTACGGGTGCTGGCGGTTCATCTCGATAATGGATGGAATTCGGAGCTTGCAGTAGGCAACATTGAAAAAATTCTTCAGCACCTCAAAATCGACCTTCATACTTATGTGCTCGATTGGCAGGAATTCCGCGATCTGCAGCTGGCTTTTTTGCGGGCATCCGTCCCTGAGATGGAAACCCCCACGGACGTTGCCATTCCGGCCGTACTGCACAAATTTGCGGCACAGTATAACGTTAAATACATTTTCAGCGGAGGAAATTATGTTACAGAAGGCATACTCCCGAAAAGCTGGCATTACGATGCCAAGGACGTAAAGTATCTGAAGTCCATCAATAAGCAATACGGAACCGGCAGGCTCAGAACCTTCCCCACCTTCGGGTTCACAAAAGAAAGCTGGTATAAACTGGTGAAGGGCATCAAAATGGTGTATCCCCTGAATTTAGTGCCCTACAATAAAAAAGATGCATTACGGATATTAGAGCAGGAGCTCGATTGGAAGAATTACGGTGGCAAGCATCACGAATCGCTGTACACCAAATTTGTACAATCGTATATATTACCCGTAAAGTTCGGCATCGACTATCGCCGGGCCACCTATTCAACGCAGATCTGCGCCGGTGAACTCACCCGTGAAGCCGCTCTTGAGGAACTGAAAAAACCACCCTACGATCTGGTTCAAATAAAGGAAGAAACTGATTATCTCTGTAAGAAACTTGGGATCACCGAAGACGCATTTCAGTCCATCATGAATCAGTTGCCTTTGTCGTACCGTGATTATCCGAATAGCAGGAAGTGGTTGGAATTTATATATCGCGCTTACCGTAAGCTCAAAGGTCAGTAGAGAATCGATCGAAAAAAAAGCGCTAAGTGTTTAGGAAAATAAAAATTGCTTTAATGCGAGAAGGATCCCCAGCTCCTACCCTATTCAGATACTACCACACCTTTATTATTTCACAAGCGATTTGAAGAAGCGGTATGTCGGGCGCATATAATTATATATATTTACATAAGACCGATATCGTGTATGCGGTATTTCTGGCATCAACATATAGGCATCAAATTCTGCCTGTGTTATCTGTAACTTTTTAAGGAAGAAGTTTTTGTCGGACTCACACATTTCCGCACTTTCGTAAGGCTCGGATTTATGCAGAATTTCCAATGCCTGATCCTTGGTTTTTTGACCTGCGCAGATAAGGGTTTGAAGATGTGATTTACGCTTGTCAACCCCGAATTTATAATAAAGTATATAGCATTGATAGAACCTTGTGAAAATATTTTCACAGTGTTTACTCCCGTACTCCCTCCAATTCAACTTTCTTTTAATAATCTCTTTTACTGTTTCCCTGTCGTAATCGATCCAATTAAGGGGGTATACGAAGCGAATTCCAAGGATTTTCTCATACCACCAAAGGCCTATCGGCCCAAGCAGGGGAAACCCTTTCAGGGAACCCACACCGAATTTTCTGAAGATAGAACGTATGTTCATCGTGTCGGGCTTATAATGGGTGAAACCCGGCGGTAAGAACCCTTCAGTAATTATATTATGGCCTACTAATATGTGTTTTATGCCCCACTTTTTCGCTTGTTGATAGAGTACCGCGATGAATGCATTATCAAAAGGAAGATCAATGTCGAGCACGTTTGCACGGATAAATGCCTTTTGAGCGTTGCGTATTTGCTCCCAATCGAGCACATGAGTATATAAATCAAAACCGGTATTATGCAGGAGGTTTTTAATATTATCCACCGCAATTTCAGTGTTCCAACCACCATCAACATGAACGAGCAGGGGCCTAAGACCCCATTCCTTAGCCTTGTATACAAGATAAGAACTGTCGACACCCCCGGAAATACCAATGATGCAGTCATATTTTTTGCCTGCCAAATTATGCCTGATCTCATTCAGACTGGTATTTAATTTACTAATACCGAATTCCCCTGTGAGTACTTCCCTCTCCTTTAATTCATCAAACGTATGGCAGATATCACAAACCCCATTTTTATCCAGATGTATCTCTGGATGATCCTTGCTTGTCAGAACGCATCGCGTACAGGAAAGGGTTTCTTTATCCGGGGCGATTTTGTCCAATACAGAAGCCAGCACACCTGTTTGGTGACGCCTGGTATATTGATTTGTCATTCCAAAATTTTGCTGGCAGGAAACTGTGCCTGTAAGTTTAAATTCATTAAAGGATTTGCTTAGGAAATCCAACACCTCCTTCTCATTATTGCAGCCTGCACCGGCGCCCGACCCGACGATTACCTCATCAAGAATATCATGATCCTCCGGGCAAAGCAAAATAGGTTTTCGCAAAGCAATATAATCGAAAACCTTACTCGAAGATACCCCTTTTATGCCCGTATGGGCAAACATCAAAAACACATGGGCTTGTGACATAATAATAAGGGCATCTCTTTTTTCGATTCTATTGGTAATCTCAAAATAACTTTCAAAGCCCCGTAATAGATTTCTAATTCTATTTGTCTGAATTTTGTCAAAGCCTACCCCAAGAAATATCAATTTAGGCCGCTCCTCTTTAGGTAAATTGTTGATAAAGGTTTTATATGCTGAAGTAAAAACATCAACCGGTTGTGTCTCGTAAAGTGTGCCGTTAAAAATTATCGTAAAATCGTCAGCCGGTTTATTATCCAATAGCCCCGCATAATCATCCTCATCGTATCCATTCATAACACAGGTTCCCGGTTTGTTAACAAATTTACCTATCTGCTCCACATAATACTCTGAAACAGTAATAAAATGATCTGCCGTAGAAAGCCACTTTTGTTCTGTTAACGATTCAATCCTCTTATACAGGCGCAACCTTGTTAACGGATTAATCATCCATTGACTGGTATTCCAGTCATCCCTGTAATCAGCAATCCAGGGGATATTATGTTTTCTATTCAATCGGTGACAGAACTCAAATAAGGTAAACGGTTGACCTGAGGCCAGCATAATAACTATTTTAGAATCCTTCGTTAATAATTTATCAGTGAAATAATAAAGATTACTATAAGGCAGAATCCTGATTGAAAAATTACTTAACAAAACCTCCATTACACTCAAAATCTTTCGAAAAATCCTGTGCTTTTTGTCGCCATATTTTGCGTACAGACGATCGCGTAGGCTGCCCTTGTAAGGTAGCTTATAGACCTCATACTTTTCGTTAACTTCGTGTTCGACTTCCTTGCCGCTCGATCGCGACATGTCACGGTAATTCTTGATTTCCACATCCCACCGCCTTGTCACAAATATAGGATAATATCCAAACTCATTTAAATATTTCGCCCACGAAAATACCCGGGAACTTGCCGTAAAACTGGCCGGTGGAAAGAAATATGTTAGGATAAGAATTTTTTTCATTTATTTGACTGCTCTTTCAACTTTTAACGTCCGATGCAAACGATAACCACATAAAGAACCGACTGTTTCATATTGCTTTATCGAGGATTTCGGCGAGTTTTTTAGTTTGTGCCTTCCTTGTAAATTGCTGAATAAATGTTGTGTCAGAATTGCACTGAATCTGTCCGGTATTCAGATACTCCTCAATTAGCAAGCAAAGTCTGTCCTCCGCCTCCACGGCATTATCGCAGATATATCCTGCATTTGCCATTTTAATAATTTCAGCCATCACATCATTATCTGATGGACACAATATCACCGGTTTTCTACAAGCAAGATACTCAAATATTTTTGTCGAGAAAAAACCTCTAGTACCACTATATGCTATGCCTAATAAAACATGAGATTTATTTTGTAAATCTATTACTTCTTTTGGTGTAATCCGCCCAGTAATGTTGAAGTTCGATTCGTATCCGATTAAATAATTACGAACTTTATCGGCCATATATTCGTCTATCGCCAACCCCGGAAAAAGAATCTGGATCTTTAATTTATTCCGATACTTATCCACAACCTTTTTAAACGCTGAAAGAAATATTTCGAACTTTTGAACATGATACAGGGTTCCGTTATATGTTATAGTAAAATCACTAAACTGTTCGTTCTGCGAAAGATCTTTGAAATATCTTTCTTCGAAACCGTTCATTACAACATCAGCAGGCTTATTCACAAAACCAGCAATATTATCTGCAATAACTTTTGAGACAGAGATTATACCTACAGCACTTTTAACCCACTTTTTTTCACTTCTCTTTTCAATAAATTTAATAAATTTCCCCGGCAAATAACTGGTTCTGCTTATCACATTTATACTCCATTCATCCCGGTAGTCTGCCATCCAGGGAACTTCAAATTTTTTATGAAGAAGATGCGCAAAACGAAAAAGTGTGAATGGTCCGCCCGATGCAATAATTAAACTAATGGACTGATCCATTTTTAAAAGTTTTTTTGATTGAAAATATATGTTATTATAGGGCACAACCCTAAGAAAATAGTTTTGAAAAAAAACCTCTAAAAAGGATAAAAACTTACGAATATATGTGAACGGACCTTCCCCATATTTTGTATAAATCCTATCTCGTAGATTTTGCTTATAAGGAAGCCTGTACACTTCAAATTTTTCGTTTTTCTCATGTAAAATCCCCTTGTCGGAGCCTTGTGAAATATCCGTAGATAGCCCAGTTAGATGATCCCAACGCCTTGCTATTATTATTGGATAATATCCATAATTATGCAGGTAGTTTGCCCAGGAATTAATTCTGTGACTTCCTGCAAGATTTGAAGGGGGAAAGAAATATGTAAGTATTAGTATTTTTTTCATTGAGGTTATCAGGAAGCCAATCTTTTTTCAAAGATAGCTTTTATACCTCAATTGATCACTTTTAGAAAAAACGATGTGCATGAAATACAGAAGTTTTATACTTTTAAGCAAATTTCAAAAAGATAATGCCCAATAAAACCAAACCCGATCTCATTTTACTCACCGACAACTATCCATACGAGGGATATGAGCCATTTGTAAATACCGAGCTAAAGATAATTTCATCCTGCTTTAACCAGGTTACTATCCGTTCTTTATCTGGCTCACTTGAAACTGCAGCAGATCTTCCCGAAAATGCAACGACTCAAAGCTTAAATTTGGTGATGCATGGATTAGATAAATTCAGGTGGTTAAAACACTTGGGGTCTTCTTTGTTTTGGGGTGAATTGTATTTTAATTTAAGACTAAAAAAAAATCATAAGATTCTCGCATTCAAAGAAATATTGTATACCCTAAGTGAAGCCGATCTTATATTCGCCAAGTTAAAGACATTAATCCAATTTGACCGGAAACAAATCTTTTATTCCTATTGGACAGATAGTCGTACACTTGCCTGTGTCCTGCTTAAAAGAAAGTATAAGAACATTAAAATCATATCTCGTGCCCATGGATGGGATGTATATTTTTATCGCCATCCCAGCCATTATCTTCCTTTCAGGAAGTTGTTTTCTCAAAAACTTGATGCTTTTATTTTTATTTCGGAGGATGGGCTCCAATATACTCGCACAATGTTAAACTCTTTCAAAAATGGACGGATGATATGTGAATACTTGGGCACAGAAAAAATTATTGACCACCCAACACCCCGGTCTTCCAATCTTTTCAGAATCTACTCATGTTCCAATCTATTCCCGCTAAAAAGAATACATCTGATTATTGATGCCCTTTCAATAATTGATGATTTCGAAATTGAATGGCAACATTACGGAACAGGGCCACTTGAGAAAATGATTAAACAAACTGCACTGCAGAAACTTGGTGGCAAATCTAACATTCATTATAAATTCAATGGGCATATCTCCAATAAAACTCTCATACAGGAATTACTAAACAATCCTTATCATTTTCTCATTAATGTAAGCGAAACGGAAGGGATACCCGTCACTATGATGGAGGCGATGTCCATGGGCGTTCCTGTGATCGCAACAAATGTTGGCGGTGTTAACGAAATTGTTCAGGATAATTACAATGGATACTTATTAGATTCAGCATCCACACCAACCCAAATAGCTATGGTCATTTGTGGAGCAAAAACATTGAGTGTTCCGGACTATCTGCAGTTACAAAACAATGCTTTAAATACTTGGAGAGAAAAGTATAATGCACAAATCAATTATACTAGATTTATTAAGCATGTATTAAAGATGTAAGTATAATAATATCAAGATAACATCAATTATAAATGTTGGATCAGGTGCTTTGAATAAATAGCCTTATATTTACCAATTATTTGTCTACAAGCCGTTAAATATCAGGCATATAATTTATATATACTATTATGAAAATTATTACGCTTTTTTGATTTTATTTTTCCACACTTAGTGCTATTACTATCAATACGACTCCTTCACTTTTTTAATATCTACCACATGTATACTCTCACCGATATTTATTTGGACTTGATTGAAAAAGAAAAAAATATATACGAATTAGCAGAATTATATCCTCAAAACAGAAAAAGCATTCATGAGTATATTGATTTATTACAAGATCCAAAAACTTCGGAAACTGTAACGTTAGAAGAGACTGGAATTGTTTCGTCACAGAATGAATATAAAGTATATGATAATATTGCAGATTTTACTGATAAGTCTGCGAATTCGGAGCAATGGGCTACTCTAAACAAGCAATTCCTCAATTATCACAAATCCTTGAGCACCTATACTCTTCTGAATAGTATGCCCATTATTAACTACCTTTCTTTACGCTCTAAGATTGGACTGTTAAAAAACATAAAGGTTTTAGATGTTGGGGGCGGTACAGGTCATTCCTTATGTAGTTTCTTTCAGTTTCCGGAAACAATTGAATACTTTTTATTGGATCCAAACTTACGGTTATTGCACGACCAGTTTATCAGGTTATTCCCAAAACTCAGCTATCTGAAAATGGCACACATATTAGCCAATGCGGAAGAGTTACCTATAAAAAACAATTCTTTTGATATGGTGCTAAGCATTTCATCTATTGACCACTTAAGTGATTACAAAAAGTTCATTGCGGAGGCCTATCGTGTATTAAAAACCGGCGGAACATTATTTGTTTCAAGCCATCTGGACCAACCAATCCCTTCAGAAAGCAAAACAAAATTAAAATCAAAAATCTTTTCACCTTCGTTTTGGGAAAGAGTTGCCCGTTATCTATATTATAGAAAACACAAAGTCGGCTCTGATGACCATACGCTTCATCTGAAGGACGAAATGCCGATTGAAAAAGAATTAATTAATGCCGGATTTTCTATTGAAGAGAAAGAGGTTTTTAAAAGGCATTTTTATTTTATCGCCAAAAAATAACCTACTGCATATATATTTTTTTTAAGCGAATAGTGTAGTTCCCTAAATCGAAACGCCTCGCAAACTGCTGTGCATAACTGGACTCCTCTGCAAGTTTATCTTTATCGAACCAAACCTCGCATATTTTATCTGTAAATTTTTCGATGTTTGGTTCAAAAAGCATATATCCATTCTTTTCATTTTCAATCAGATCACGATTGCCTTTACCATCTAAACTAATGATGGGTAAACCAGAAGCCATGGCTTCAATAAGCACTAATCCCATTGGCTCATAGGTCGCACTGTGAATGTAAATATCTGACTGCCATAAATACACTTCTACATTATCAACATTTCCGTGCAAGATAACTTCTTTCTCAAGTTGTAAATTTGAAATTTGTGCTTCGATCTTCTTTCTATTTGGCCCATCGCCAAGCAAGTGAAGTTCAAAATCGACACCCCGTCTTTTTAAAACAGATGCCACCTCCACAATGAACTTCTGATTTTTTTTATCAACAAAAGAGCCTGTATTGATAAGCCGCATCCTGCTTCCAATTTTATTGATTGTTTTTGCCGTGTAAAATCGCCTGTAATCAATAGAATTTGGCAAAAGGGTCACAGGGTAAGGACTGGCTGTTTTATCAAAAAAACGCTTCGTATCATTAGAAATGGCAATGAAATGATTTCCTCCATTTTTTTTATACCGCTTAAAAAGAAACCTTTTTTCATAAAAATTGAGAAAATCTCGCTTCCTTAAAATTGTAAGCAACGAGAAATTCTGAAACTGAATCATATTATCATGACAATGAGAAAACCATTTTGCCTGAGGATAATTACACGTCCGAGAGATAATTTCGGCTTCAAACAGGTGGCTATGAATAATGTCCGGTTTAAAATCAGTTATCAGCTTTTGTAAGCTTTCTGTACAGATCTTATTTTTTCTCCAAACAGATAACTCAATTTCAGAGGGAATAACCCTCCAATCAATATCCTTGCTCAGATAGCGATAATCATTTTCATCTGAAAACGTAATGAGCCTGACTTCAACGTCCTTTGTTTTGGATAGCGCAATACAAATATCCAAAACAAGCCTTTCCGCTCCTCCTTTTTTGAGATTAGGAATTATATGCAGAATCCTCATTGTTTTTCACAGATAAAAAAAATACTACTTGACCAATTATTTAAACGGCGGAGCTTAAATAATTGCCGGTATTCCGGAAAAGGATACAGTGCCGGCTTCAGAATTTTAACAATTTTAAACTGCTGCTCTATGTCGCTTTTCCAAACTTTTTCACGATAATTAATAATATCTGAAAGCACTGTTTTACCAGCACTACTATGTGATGCAGGTATGAAAAGCTCCCACCACTTTGTGGTACCGGTTTTTATCATCCGGGAAAACAACAGGTTCACAAATTTAGTATGCGTAGTGAACAGCACCTGTGTAAACCAATTAATCCAGGCCATTGTTGCGGTAGGCATTCCAATAATGAGAACCCCGTCATTCTTTAACACACGCTTCATTTCCTGCAGGCTCCTGGCTTTATCATTAACATGTTCAAGAACATGAGATGAATAGACGGTATCAAAGTGTTGATCCGGAAAAGGAATGTTCTCCGCATGACCCTGCAAAAGGTTTTCAATATCAATATTGTAATTAGAATTAATCCTTCCGACACCATGTTCCATGGGATTGGGGTCTATCCCAAAGGGGATACAACCAGCCTCTTCTTTGGCTTTTTTCATGGCATACCCTGCCCCGCAACCAACATCTAAAAACAACCCCTGTTTAATATACGAGTTGATTGAATCCCATTCTGTATCCCTGATCCTTTTTTGATTTAAGTTGGCCTTTTCCTTTGACAGCAAAAAACAATAGTAAATTTTAAGGATAAATTCTTTCACAAAAGTTGAATATTAGAGTACTTCATTTATACTTCCGGGCCTGAAAATGTACGCATAAACCATGAATACCTTAATCTTATTTTGCTGTCCACACGGACTATAAATAAAAGAACAGGCGAGGGAAAAAATCATTCTAAAAAAATTTCTCCTGTAAAAGTAATGCTTTGAAATACCATAATAGCAATTGCTCACCATTTTCCGTTTAATCATACGGGGAATAAGTGGCCCAATATCGTGTTGTTTAAACAAAAGACGCAGGCCATCAAGACGGGGCCTGAAACAGTTATTCTTTATATTCACCGAATTATCCTCATGAAGATGATACACCACAGTATATTCTGGTATGTAAAATACAGGATATTTATACGCTATAGTAACCCATAATACCTGATCTTCCACAATAACAATGTCTTCCCGGAACCTATATTTCTTCAGGATATCAGAATGAACACAAACCCGTGCAGGAATAACAGGATTATGCAGTAAGAATATTGGAGGGTCGAAGAAATCAGGAAATTCCCGTTTTATTATCTGCTCATTCTGATAATAGTAACAATTTGTGAAAAACAACGCCAAAGGAAATGCTTTCTCAGCTATGCTTTTATATAACACCGCAAGATGCTCGGGTTCATACCAGTCATCACTGTCTAAAAAACAAACATACTGACCCCTGGCATTTTGTATCCCCTTATTTCGTGCTGCGCTTCGCTCTGCATTCTCCTGAAAAACATAGCTGACCCTTATATCGCTAATGGACTGTAAAACCTCACGTGTGTTATCTTTCGAACCATCATCCACAACAATTAATTCCCAGTCAGAATATGTTTGATTTATAACACTGCCAATCGTTTTTAAAATAATATTGGCCCTGTTATAGGTAGGGATAATGATTGAAAAAAAAGGATTATTCATAGACCTCCACTTGTTTCCAGCTTTGCGGAATAATGTTTACCGGGTATTCCTTTTTTACCTTAAAACCCAGAAAATATTCAGGAACAAACACAATTTTATCAGACTTTTGATTTAACCAGGCTCCCCACCAACTAAAGGAGCTGTTGGCCAGGATCAGTACATCAGCATTTGCTAATATCTGAAAATCAACAATCGCTTCGTTTTCGGAAAACACTGCCTCCGGAATATCTGCAAAATCGCCCTGTACCCCGGCAATATCATCCGACAAAAACACAATCTGATATTGTTTATTGTTTATGTATTGCTCAAGACACTTCCGATAATAATTATTGGGCAGGCATAAGTTTGGTCCGCTGATTTCCTTAAGATTAAAATCGTTGTAATCTTTACGTCGTATATGAACAGCTACCGTTTTTTTATTGCTCTTTATGGTTGAATAATACTCGTTGAATTGTTTTACATATCTTTTCTTAATAGTAAAGCGTTTCTTTATTTCATCCGCATTATTATAAAAATATTTTTCGCCCTGAAAATACCCGTAATACCAGCTATTTGCTGAGTGTTGAAGCATGGCCTCAGCATACTCTTCAAAACCATTTTGCAGATGGTGGTATTGATACTTCCCCGACAACTTATTAGCAACACGAAACCAGTTATATTTAAGCCCGTTGAAAAGATGATCCGATAGGGAAAGCTTGAAATAAGATAAATGCCCTAGTTCAGATATGCAGTAATGCAAACGCTTCTTCTTTGCCAGCGATACAGCGCAAGCATAGATAAACATTTGATTTGCCATCTGGCAATGTGAGTGAAAAACTAGCATTTCCCTTTTATAAACCAAAAACAGCCACAACCGTAATTCTGTTCATCTGCCATGGCTTCCGTTGCATTTATGATCAATTCACCTCCAGATTCATCATCGGTAATCAATGAAAACTCCTTTAAAGCGCAATCTGGGAAGTATGAAAGAATTTGTTTGAATTTGTAAATTCTGTGTGCATTAAATACTATTTTAGGTTTTCCAACCGGAACCACAAATAATATATTACCATTCTCAGCCGTAACCCTTATTAATTCGGCGATAGCTTTTAAGTCGCCATCGTAATCCAGTGGGTCGCCGTATCGACCAAGACCGATATGCTCTATGGTATGCATACAGGAAATACTATTAATGGAATTTGATTCGAAATGCAATTTAGTAAGATCGGCATGTGCTGATTTCAAATTGGATAATTTCACATCTGCAGGCCGGTAATCATAAAACTCAACCGGAATAAATGCAGATAAATTGGCACAAAAATTCAAGCTGGAAGAAATATCCACATGAACGGCCGGGTCAATTTCATGCACCTTCCGCATGGCCCATGCAACGTGCAGCAGATAATGGTGGTCGTATTGAGTACTCGTAGTTTTGTCCCACAAACAGGGGTAAATATCTTTTCTTTCCAAGGAAAATCTGGCATACGCCTTTTCTCCATCTCTTCTTAAGCTTTCGAATTCCTTCCAAAAAGATTTTTTAAGTTTTGCGAGTCCATATTTTTGCTTAATGTATTGTAACATATTACCAAATAATAATTATATCATTTTCAATCGCAATTCTCTTTGATGCATTTTCATTCAGAATAAAAGTGGTCAAATCATCAACTGTTGGGTAATCGTTTTCCCCAATAAATAAACGAGCATCATCAATCAAAATGACATGATTTTTAATGTGGTGCGTCAGAATTGCTTTCAATTCCGCCATTATTGGTGTATCGACATTACCTTGTGCCGTTATTCCTCCCGAATAATGTCCGTCAAGCCAAAACAGACATGGTTCATGAATTTCGGTTAACAAGCTAACAAGTTTTTCTCCGCTGTCTCCATTTATTAAATTAATACGGGAATATTTTCGAAAACGAACTTTAGCCTCTTCATATAAAGACCGATCAAGTTCAATAGAAAATATTTTCTTAAATAAAGGTTTGCATGAATCAATCATAGCACCTTTATATGTTCCCGTTTCAATAAGAATCCGCGCTTTATTTATTTTACGCTTTTTCTTTATAGTATAAAATTTTATATTATGAGGAGGGGGCACCGGCTTATTATTGCTCATCCAACTTTCGATTTCGAGCCTTTCAAATCTTTTCTTATTTAAAAAGCACCAAATTTTATAAACTACACTTGATTTAATTTTTTCTCTTATCATTTAACTATATAATAGTTGTGAATTTTAAATACTTTGCTGATTCTGACATCAATATATATGATAGCCCTGAGTAAAAATCTAACTACTTTAACCTGATTTGGACGATATTTCTTCTCATAATTAATAAAATACATCAATACTTTAAAGAAAAAAAACTTTGCCACAATATGCTTTTCAATAAAAGAGAGCTTCCTGCATTTAAGTATTTCAGAAATAGTTTTTAATAGCAATGGTTTATACGAAAAAAGCCGCCCTTTCTTCTTAATCATTGGCTTAAAATTATAATCGCTACCATCAATCCCTGCGGTATATAATTGCTCGGGGAATGTATTAAACCCATGGGTTAATATATATCGGGTTAAAAAAAACACATCGTAGATATCAAATTCCTGATCGTCCAAAAACTGCATAATGGTCTGCCGCCTGAAAAGACCATAAAATAAAGACGGTCTGACTGACGAAAAGAAACTTATAACATTTTCAAAAACAGATTTTCGAGAAGACAAAACTGGCAGGTCGTATAAAATAACCCGGCCGGTTTCACGTACAATTGTTTTGTAGGAATGTTGCATGCATGCACCAGCATCCCCAATGTTTTTTAAACACGTTTCAATAAAAAGCGGATCCCATTCATCATCATCTGCAGCCCACATAAAATATTCCCCTTTCGCTTTTTCCAGTACTACTTTAAAGTTATTGCCCGCACCAATATTCGTCTCTTGCCGAAAGTATTGTACCCGGGAATCATTTGAGCAAAACTTAAGGGCAATTTTTTTTACATCAGGATTTTCTGAACAATTATCTGATATAATAATTTCCAGGTTTTTATATGTTTGAATTGAAATTTGCTGTAATGTCCTTTCTAAACCATCGGGTCTATTATATGTAGGTATTCCAACACTTACCAAAAATGCAGTATTTTGATTGTTACTCATTATTTGATTTTTTTTAAAAATCCATCTGGAGCAACTGTTATCATTAATTTGTCTTCAACATTCTTATCAACAACAAATTCATTATGGTTTTTTAAAAACTCCCAAACAGCTGTTTTTGGGTTGTTACCCTTACCCCAGGGTCGTGTACCCCAATCGAAATCAGCAGGCATATCTTCAATTATCGTATCAAATACTACACAATAACTTCCCGCAGACACAAACGGCGTATATAATTTTAATTCCTCTAAAACATGTTCATGAGCATGATTGCTATCAAGACATACCATTACCCTCTTTTTTGAAAGTACAATATTTGAAATTTGGTTAATTGTGTCCTGGCAAATCGAAGAACCCTCAATCATTTTGATTCTTTTAAACATGGGATGCTCTTCAATCAATTTTCTATTGTGTTTTCGAATATCTATGTCTATACCCACAACTAAGCCGTCTTTGCCTATAAGTTCCATCAAAGAAGCGTAATAAATAATTGACCCACCATGGGCAATGCCGGTTTCAATAATTAAATCGGGTTGGACTTCCCAAATTATTTCCTGCATGGCAATCATATCTTGAGGATATGCAATTATTGGACGCCCCATCCAGGAAAAATTATACGAATATTTCTTTTTCGCACTTTCTACCAAAAAGTTCAATCCCAGCTTTTTTAACTCAACAGCCTTGCCTAATGCAGAAATATTTTCTTTCTTTTCGTCAAGAAATTTTTTTACTGTTTCATTCATTTTTCTCTTGATTTTGATTTTATTTCTCCGTTACGATTTCCATAAAATATAACATTATCCGGGATATCCTTGGTAACAATAGCACCCGCTCCAATAATAGAATTTACTCCAATAGTTAAATGGGGAAGTATGGTTGCATTTGCTCCTATAAAACTATAATTGCCAACTTTAACACACCCACAAAGTCTAGCGCCAGGTGCTATATGAACAAAATCGCCAATAATTGATTCATGATCAACACTAGCAGCAGTATTAACTATTACTGATTTCCCTAATATAACTTTAGCACAAATACTACTTTGTGCTAAAATTTGTGACCCTGCTCCTAGTATTGCATTATAAGCAACGAAGGCAGTATTGTGAACAACAGTCCTTGGGTTTAAGCCATAGGATTTAAGATATTCAAAAATAATTTCTCTCTCTTTGCCCTTGCTTCCACCAATTGCAACTAAATAATTTATCTCATGAATGCTATTATTCATTTTTAGCCATCCTTCAAAGCCTTCATTCCCATAATAAACCGGAATGTTTTTAAAAGGAGATTCGAGGTTGTGATTATTATCGAAAAAAGCAATAATTTTAAAATTCTGCCGAATTAATAATTCTTCCAAAACAATTGCTTGACCAGTTGCTCCCCAAATAATAAAATTATCCATTTAAATATTCTTTTATTACATTAACTATTCTTAAAACATCTTCTTTTGTTAAATCATGATAGCTTGGCAAATTTATACCACGATAATAAATATCATATGATATCGGATTCTCTTCTTTTTTCTCAAACATTGGTAACGTAGACAATGGATAAAAAAATGGGCGACTATCAATATTAAACGTTTTAAAAAAAGCAAAAAACTTCTCTCTGTCAAACTTTAAAGTTTTATCAAAAACAACTGTTGGCAACCAATAACTATTCTTCGTATAAGAATACTCAGGGTTTATTTTACAAGGGATGCTGCCGAGTAGTTCTGCATACCAACCAAAGATTTGACGCTTTTTTTCTATGAGCTCTTCTATCCGTTCTAATTGGGCAACACCCATAGCTGCCTGCAAATTTGATATTTTATATTTGTATCCATAATCGCGCATCCAAAACGTTTTATTTTCAGGATCCTCCGGGTTACGACCATGATCATTGAGGATTTTTGCTTTTTTAAATATTGCTTCATCATTGGTAACTAACATACCCCCTTCGCCTGTTGCTAAAGTTTTAGTTCCATGAAATGAAAACACCCCCGCATGAGCAATACTACCAGCTTTTAATCCATTATATTCCGAACCTAACCCCTCTGCAGCGTCTTCTAAAACCATTAAATTGTGCTTCCCTGCAATCTTCATGATCTCATCCATTTCGCAAAGATTCCCATAAAGATGCACCACAATGATCGCTTTAGTTTTTGTCGTTATTGCATTTTCAATTTTGTTTGGATCAATACACCAGGAATCTTCAAGTATATCAACAAAAACGGGTTTTGCCCCAATATATAAAACAGGTTCAACGCTTGCTATCCAGGTTATATCAGGAACTATTACTTCATCTCCCGCCTTAACACCCATAGCCACTAAAGCTAAATGAATTGCGCCAGTGCAGCTAGACGTTGCCAGCGCAAATTTTGTCCCCAAATATTTAGAAAACTTATTTTCAAACTTATAAATGTAATCGTAACATTTTTCTCCCCAGCCATTCGTAATGGCATCATTTACATAACTTATCTCAAGTTGAGTAATAGACGGTTTATTTATGGGTATTCTTGAAGTCATGTCCTTTAAGATACTTTTAATTCTGGAATTGCAACTACAAACTGGCCATTCCAATCTCTGATATAATTCAATTGATTACATATCTCTTCCTTTATATTCCAGGGCAAAATAAAAATAAAATCCGGTTTCCTCAATTTTATTTCTTCCTCACTTACAATAGGAATATGGCTTGCAGGTAGGAATTTCCCTTGTTTGTGGGGTGATGCGTCAGCAACAAAACCAATCAAATCGTTTTTAATTCCGCAATAATTTAGCATGGTATTACCTTTGGCGGCAGCGCCATATGCGGCAACTGATTTCCCTTTTTGCTTTTGTTCAATCAAAAATTTCAACAACTCATTTTTGACATTACTCACTTTATTACGAAACCCCAAATAACCGGATAATTCATTTAGCTTTATTTTCCTCTCTTTTTCCAAAACCGTCAGTATGTTGTTCAGATTCTCTTTAATTGACGAGGATTTGTGTGCTGCATATACCCTTAATGAACCTCCATGTGTAGATAGTTCTTCCACATCGACTATTTTCAAATCGTGCTTTTCAAATATTTTAATCGCAGTAAATAAAGAAAAGTAGGAGAAATGTTCATGATAAATAGTATCAAACTGGCTATTCAAGATTAATTGCATAATGTGCGGAAACTCAATAGTAATAATGCCATTATCTTTAAGAAGAATCTTTAAACTTTCGACGAACCCGTTTAAGTTTGGGTCATGAGCAAGTACATTATTGCATATTATCAAATCTGCCTTTTTTTTATCAATAGCTAAATTTCTGGCAGTGCTTTCATTAAAAAAATCTACTCTAGTTTCGATACCTTTTTCAATTGCAACTTTTGCCGTATTTGCAGTGGGTTCGATACCAAGACAGGGTATATTCCTCTGTTTAAAATATTGTAAAAGATAACCGTCATTTGAAGCAATCTCAACCACCAGCGAGGATTTACTGAGAGATTGTCTGGGAATAATCATTTCAACATAGTCTTCAGCATGCTTCAGCCAACTGGTCGAAAAAGAAGAAAAATATGCGTAGTCATTATCAAAAATATCAGCATGCTTTTTATATTCATCAGTCTGTACTAAAAAGCAATCATCACAAACATAAAGCTTCAATGGGTAAAAAACCTCGGGCTCGCTAAGCTGCTGTTGGGTCAAAAATGAATTTGATGGAGGCGAATTTACCAGATCAATAAATTCATGCGTAAGTTGATTATTACAAAAACGACAGTTCATAATTATATGCCAATAAACTCATTTGAGATAAAAGGAAAATTGAAATCTTTAACGGAATAATTTGTCAATCCTACTGGCCAATTAATTTTTATAACAGGATCGTTAAAATGAATGCCTCTTTCGTGCTGTGGAGAATAGTATTCAGTGTGAAGGTATAATAATTCTGTTTTATCTTCGAGTGTTTGAAACCCATGTGCAAACCCCTCGGGAATATATATCAGCTTATTGTTTTCCCTGGATAACGTGACACCAAACCACTTTAAAAAAGTTGGCGATTTTTTTCGTATGTCAACTACAACATCAAATACACTTCCCTGAATACACTTAATCATTTTATTCTCCATGAATGGGCTTGCCTGATAATGCATCCCCCGGATCGTTCCTTTTTCAAGATTCACAGATTGGTTTATCTGTACAATCTCTTTTGTGCAAATTTGGGCAAACTCCTTTTTACAATAAATTCTCGAGAAGAATCCACGATCATCAGTAAATGGAGTATTCTCAATAACATACAAATCTTGAAAATCGGTTTTACTAATTATCATAAAGCCCAACTAATTTTTTTCTTTTTAGCATCTGAAACATAAATCTTCAAATCATCCGGCGTATTAATGAGCTGGCGTAAATAATAGTTTTTGTACCAATTTGTCGTTTTTTTTATGGCTGTACCAGTATCCCACACTTGTTTCCATCCCAATAATTCAGCTGCTTTTAAGGAATTTATTTTCAGAACCGATGCTTCGTGAAAGAGCTCACCATTTTTTGTGAAAGCAAAATTCACCTCACCCCATTCCTTCTTTATCTCTTCTAAAACAGTCTTTACTTGTATTCCCGGGTTTCGTGCAGGCCCAAAATTCCATGCCCCGGAGTAGTCCTGGTTTTTTTCCAATAACTTTTGTCCGAGAACTAAATAGCCCGAAAGAGGTTCCAAAACATGCTGCCATGGCCGTACTGAATCTGGATTACGAATTTCACAAATCTTCCTGTCTGCAGCTGCTTTCATAATATCAGGAATTAACCTGTCTTTTGCCCAATCACCTCCACCGATAACATTTCCAGCCCTAACAGTCGCGAGTAAAAAACCACCTGAAAGAAAAGATTTACGATAAGAAGTGGATAAAATTTCGGAGCATGCTTTTGATGAACTATATAAATCAAACCCTCCCAAACGATCGGTTTCTTTAAATGATTTCAATGTCTCCCCATTTTCATATACTTTGTCGGTAGTAACATTGATGAATGCTTTCACACATTCACTTTTCCTTGCTTCCTCTAAAACATGCAATGTGCCTAACACATTTGTTGCATATGTCTCAATAGGTCTGGTATATGATTCACTAACTAATGATTGCGCTGCCAAATGAAATACGATTTCTGGCTTGTGATCAGCAAACACCTGATGTAATGTTTTCAAATCCAAAATATCATTGTAATATGTTTTATACTTCTGTTTGAGGAGCATATGATGCGATGGGGATGACACAATGTCTTTTGAATAACCAACAACATTTGCCCCCATTTCATTCAGCCATAATGCAAGCCATGAGCCTTTAAACCCACTATCGCCGGTAATTAGCACATTCCTGTTTTTATAGACTCCGTCAAACATTCTTATAAAAATTTTACCAAATTTTCCACTTTGCTTCGTTTGATTCCCAAAGACTGTCCAATTCCATTTTATCCCTGATAGCATCCATGCACTTCCAAAATCCCGTATGTTTGTATGCATACAAATCACCACATTCTGTAAGCTTCTCTAAGGGAGAGTCCTCCCACATCACCTCATCAGCATTTTCAGGAATAAAATCAAAAACCTGTGGTTTTAAAACAAAAAAACCCCCATTTATCCAGATTGAATCTTCTTGTGATTTTTCCCTGAAATGAAGTATTTTCCCATTATCATCAAAGGTAATTCTACCAAAGCTTTGCTGTGGTTTCACCGATGTTAAGGTGGCTATTTTCCCGTGCTCTTTATGAAACTCGAGTAACGCATTTAAATCCACATTTGATACGCCGTCACCGTATGTTAGCATAAAGTCTTCATTATCAAGATATTGTTGAATTCGCTTTAATCTTCCAGCCGTTTTTGTTTCAAAACCAGTATCCACAAGTGTAACCTTGAAAGTGTTACTGTCTGTAGAATGAATTTCGGTTTGTCCAGATTTAAGAGAAATGGTTAAATCGGATGAGTACATAAAATAATTCAAAAAATAATCCTTGATGATATGTCCTTTATATCCTAAACAAATGATGAATTCATTAAAACCAAAGGCTTCATAATATTTCATGATGTGCCATAAAATTGGCCGCCCACCGATTTCAATCATTGGTTTTGGTTTCAAATGCGATTCTTCCGCAATACGTGAACCTAAGCCCCCTGCAAAAATTACAACTTTCATCTAATTATCAGTTTCTATGATTTCCCAGTTTAGTAATGGTCTGACAACACCTGGAATATCACTATTATAATTATATCGATCTATTTCTATATAATTCATTTCATCTTTAATAATAAAAGACAAGGCGTTTTGTTCAAAAAAATTCACATCATAGCCCACTTTATGGTAACTTGAAATTGCTAATCCAACAAAATATGTTCGATTGTTTAAGAGGTACTTCGGTATGTGACATTTCGCTATATATTCTCCAACAGGCCTTGCAGTCTCATGTGCCGGCTGAGAAATAAAAGCATAGCTTCCGTCGGTGTTATAAAAATGAAAATTAGGAACCGGGATTGAATCTAATGCATTTAATATTTTATATTTTAAACAAACTGAAAACCTTTCATTTAATTCAAACGAGTTTTGAATTTTGCCTTCTTCATTTTCAATCCAGCCTGATATTAGTTCGACGTTATTATCTCCAATTTTTTTGGCTTTTGGTTCAAAAACAGCAGTACCATTTTCGTTTGAATAATACTTTAATATTACATCCGAAGAATTGCCATTAGCGATGATTAATCCATCATTTAATAAGATACATTTTGGACATAGTGAATTAATTGCGCCCATATTATGACTCACAAAAAGTACGGTTCTACCCCCAGTTTTACTCACATCCTGCATTTTTCCGATTGCCTTTTTCTGAAATTCGGCATCCCCCACTGCAAGCACTTCGTCCACTACTAATATCTCTGGCTCCAGGTGCGCCGCTATCGCAAAACCCAACCTCACAGTCATTCCGCTAGAATATCTTTTCACAGGAGTGTCAATATATCGTTCTACACCTGAAAAATCAACAATTTCGTCAAACTTCCGGGTGATCTCTGATTTTGTCATACCCATAATTGCCCCATTCATAAAGACATTTTCGCGGCCGGTCATTTCCGGATGAAAGCCTGTACCAACCTCAAGTAGAGCGGCTATCCTACCCCTATATTTTATAGTTCCTGTTGAGGGTTTGGTTACTTTAGAAAGAATTTTAAGTAATGTGGATTTCCCTGCCCCATTTTTACCAATAATTCCCAAAACTTCACCTTGTTCTACTTCAAGGTTGATGTCTTTCAAAGCCCATACATAATCACTGTTCCCCTTGTGGGAGCGATCATTGATTTCTCCAATTTTTAAATAGGGATCCTCTTTACCCCGGATATTTGTTATCCACCACCGCTTTAGGTCATGCGATAATGTGCCGGTTCCAATAGTACCGAGACGATACTGTTTGGAGAGGTTTTCTATTTTAATGGCAGGTAACACTTATTAATGGTTAATGGTTAATGATAAATTGTTAATGATTAAATATGGGGATTGAACATGTAATCAATGGTTAATGAGGTGAAAGAATGCAAAGTTAGTGAAAATCGGGCAAACTTTTGATTCATGCGATCAGGAATCTTTACCTGTTGCCGCATTTCAGTAAAAAGTACGCTTACGCTAGACTGTATCCATGAATCCTTTTTCGACCCGGTTGAATACCACAACACCCAGAAATAACAAGAAAATCATAAAGGTAAAGCTATATAACAAATGGAACCAGTTGAAGACACCTGCTCCCAAAAAGCCAAACTTAAAGGTTTCAATGATGGAGGTCATGGGATTAAGAAGCAATATCCATTGCTTATCGGGAGGGATAGATTTCAGGGGATAAATCACAGGCGTAATGTACATCCATAGCTGCACCCCAAACTGCAACAAAAAGGTGAGATCGCGATATTTAGTGGTCAGTGAAGAAAAAATAATCCCAAATCCAAGGCTTAACCCGGCAATCAGGATGACATGCAATGGTAACAATAGTGCGTACAGGTTTGGATGAACCTGCGAACCAACAGCTAAATAATAAAAAAAGACAGCTAAAAAAAGCGCAAACTGAATAAGAAAACGCACTAAATTTGAAATCACTACAGATATGGGCACCACTAAACGTGGGAAATAGACTTTCCCAAACACCCCCTGATTTTCAATAAAAACCTTAGAATTTCGCGTAAGGCAGTCAGAAAAGTAGTTCCACAATACGATACCGGCAAGATAAAATAAAGCCTGCGGGAGACCATCGGTGGAAAGTCCGGCCAGGTTCCCGAAGACAAAAATGAACATTACGGTAGTAAGAACAGGCTGAATCACAAACCACAATGGACCCATGATGGTCTGTTTATAAAAAGTCACAATGTCACGTTTGACATACATATTGACTAGGTCACGGTATTCCCATAGTTCTCGCAAATTCAACTCAAACAGGCTGGACCGTGGTTTTATAGTGGTGTGATGAGATTCTTGCATATTTTCTTTAATACATGCTTAAAACGACAATAGCAATAGGTATTTAGGCCAAAAGTACAATTAAAACCATTGATGAGAATATTGTTATTATAAAAATGCATTTTTGAATCTTAGATGTTTTAAAACTATTTCAAATTTTATTATTATCTTTGATATTATACAAAGCAAGATGACTATTTGCATCTATAACCTCATTAGGGTCTTGAAATGAACCAAACAATAAAAATATTTATCTGGTTTATGCTTATTATGCCCATTCCAAGAGCATATGCTCAACAATTAATTCCTTCTGATATTTCTGGCTTGAGCCTTTGGTTAACTGGCGACAGCATATATACAAGTTCATATCCTTCAGTTGATACCTGTTATGATTTATCCATTTATAGCAACAATAGCTTTCAAAACATTCTTGCACAAAGACCCGTTTCCTCTCCTTCAATTCTGAATGGCCATAACACTATCCGTTTTGATGGGGATGGCGATTGTTTATATTTTAATGAGATATCCGACATCAGAACCATTTTTTGGGTTGTCAAAGAAGATCCTGATGCTACCTGGGGGAGGCATTTACTGGGAGCCTTATCCTCCTATGATTTTCACAGACAAGATCGTATGTTTTGGAATTCTAGTTATACAAACAGTTCCATTCTTTCTGGGACAACCCGCTTAAATTTTAATCCAGTTAACGGATTAATAACGCCTGTTCCTTATCAATTTTCTATTATTAGTTTAGTTACAACAGGTAATGTGATCGCAGATAATTTTAGTAGAGACAGAACTTATGATAGCCGCGTCTGGGATGGAGAATTAGCAGAACTCATAATTTACAACCAACCCTTAACACAAATAGAGGTGCAGGCTATTGAAAATTACCTAAATGAAAAATACGCACCACCGGTTAATTTGGGCAATGATATTACTTCATCTAATTTGTGTCCTATTACGCTTAATGCTGGAAATAATTACGTAAATTACACCTGGAGCACAACAGCCGCTAACCCCTCTGATACCATGAGTTCAATCTCTGTATTGTCATCAGGGCAATATTCAGTAACGGTTACTAATGTTTTTGGGAAAGTATCAGTCGATACTATTAATGTTCAATATCCGTACACTCAACAAACTGATCATACTACATGCCTTTTCGACACACTTACTATCATTACAGGGCTTAATCACGCATATACTTTTCTGTGGAGTAATTCTTCAACAGACAGCTTGTTAAATATTACGGAAGCAGGGCTTTATTGGGTAGAGATTACAGATAGCACTGCGTTACATTGTTCCATCCGTGATACTTTTGCAATTACTGTGGACTCATTTGCAGTTATAGCATCCCTGGGTAACGATTCTTCTTTCTGTTCCGGCAACTCGATTTCCCTTACATCAGGTGCACTCGAGGCGGTTAATTATTTATGGAATGATAATTCTACTAATACAAGCTTAATCGTATTCTCTACAGGTAATTATTGGGTATCTGTTACAAACTCAAGAGGATGTTCTGCTAAAGATACAATTCATCTTGACATTACTGGCATTGCTCCAATTACTGGATTTTATTATACTGATACATGCTACGGTGATCAAACAGCTTTTACTGATACTTCCTATACTTTAGATGGTAGCATAATTGATACATGGCAATGGATAATAAATGGGGATACGGCTACTACACAAAATACAACTACTACCCTTAATTCACCAGGTAATCATCAAGTTTCTTTATCGGTTACTACTTCAAACAATTGTTCAGGAAGTACATCAAGTAATGTTCACATTAATGCGCGTCCTGATGTTAATTTCTCTTACACTATTAACAATCAACAACTCACTGTGTTTTTTACAAGTATTACAAGTGGTATAATTAGTTATTTGTGGACTTTTGGCGATGGGGATCAAAGCACAGATATTAATCCCACACATATATATTCTTCTGCTGGCTCCTACCAGGTTTCCTTATTCGTAACAGACAGTTTGGGTTGTACAAATACAATCACTAAAACCATTTATAATCTTGGAGCTACTTTACCTTCTGATATTTCCGGTTTGAGCCTTTGGTTAACAGGCGACAGCGTATATACAAGTTCATATCCTTCAGTTGATACCTGTTATGATTTATCTATTCATAGTAACAATAGCTTTCAAAACATTGTTGCTCAAAGACCCATTTCCGCAGCTTCAATTCTGAATGGCCATAGGACTATTCGTTTTGACGGGGATGGGGATTGTTTATATTTTAATGAAATATCAGATATCAGAACTGTGTTTTGGGTTGTCAAAGAAGATCCTAATGCTACTTGGGGGAGGCATTTACTTGGTGCTTTATCCACATACGACTTTTACAGACAAAGTAGTACCATTTGGAATTCTGATTATACAAACAGTTCCATTCTTTCTGGAACAACCCGCTTAAATTTTAATCCAGTTAATGGATTAATAACGCCTGTTCCTTACCAGTTTTCAATTATCAGTTTAGTTACAACAGGTTATGTGAGGGCAGATAATTTTAGTAGAGATAGGACTTATGATAGTCGGGTCTGGGATGGAGAATTAGCAGAACTCATAATTTACGACCAACCCCTGACACAACCAGAGGTGCAGGATATTGAAAATTATCTTAATGACAAATACGCTCCATCGGTTAATTTGGGCAACGATATTAATTCTTCTAATTTATGTCCTATTACGCTTAATGCTGGAAATAATTATGTGCATTATACCTGGAATACAACTGAAGCAAACCCTGCAGACACTTTAAGTACACTCAATGTATTACTATCTGGGCAATATTCCGTGACGGTTACTAACGTCTTTGGAAAGATTTCTGTTGATACTATTAATGTTGTGCGCCCTTCCTACAATCTTCAATCCGACCGTGAAATTTGCCCTTTCGACACCCTTGCTATCAACACAGGCTTTAATCACGCATACACATTCTTATGGAGTGATTCCTCAACAGACAGTTTATTAAACATTACGGATGCAGGGGTATATTGGGTAGAGATAACAGATACTACCACTTTCCATTGTGCCATTCGAGATACGTTTGCAATTGCCTTGGACTCCTTTGCTGTAACTACCTCGCTCGGTCCCGACAGGTCGGCATGCAGGGGCGAAATATTAGGGTTGGAAGTGGGCCAGCAGGAGGCTACGACGTATGCGTGGTCGACGGGTTCGGGCGATCCGCAGGTGATGATCAGCAATGCGCCTGAGACTTCACAGGATTATGCCGTAACCGTGACGAATGCTATCGGCTGCGAGGCCAGGGATACCGTGAATATTTTTGTGCGGGGCGATGTGCCCATGCCCGGATTCAGCGCGGATTCGGTGTGTCCGGGAGCAGGCACCTCCTTTACCGACCTTTCGGGTGCCGTGCCGCCGGCCCTTCCGAATGCCTGGGATTGGGATTTCGGCGATGGTAACTCCAGCACCGACCAGCACCCCACGCATGTGTATGCGCAGTCGGGCCTGTATAACGTAACCCTTATTGTTACCACGGATTCGGGTTGTTCCAAACCGATTACCAAACCGGTGATTGTGTGGGCCAAACCCACCGTGTTCTTTTCGCCTACCAACGGCTGTAGCGGTGTGTCGGTGCCGTTTCACGATTATTCAACCAATACCCTTGGCACCAACGAGCAGTGGTGGTGGGATTTCGGTGAGCCAGGCACAGCAGATACTTCCGTTGAACAACACCCTACCTGGAGCTATGCGCTGCCGGGAAATTATACCGTTTCGCTGATGGTTACCAGCGCTGCCGGCTGTATGGATACGCTGCAACGCACCATCGACGTGCGAGAGACGCTTCCGGTTGGCTTTATGGTTTCGCAAAGCTGCCTTGGTCAGAAAATATATTTTGTGGATACCACCGCTACGGATCCCTGGTCACAAATTGTTGAGCGCAAATGGTTCTTTGGCGATGGGGATAGTTCTGTGTTCGCCAGTCCTACCCATGTTTATGATACCGTCGGCACTTATAATGTTACGCTGAAAGTGAAGTCGCTCAACGGCTGCAGCGTTACCAAAACCATCCCCGTGGTGGTGTATCCCGTGCCTGTGGCCGGAATCAGAAACACCAACCTGTGCGTTACCGTGCCCGGACAATTAATGGACAGCAGCAGTATCAGCGGAGATGTGATTAACAGCTGGCGCTGGATCATCGGCGAAAGCGTTACCTCAACCCAACAGTACCCGTGGTTTACGCCGGATTCAGTAGGTCCGGTGAATGTGCAACTGATTGTGGGATCCTCAAACCAGTGCAGCGATACCGCCATCCGCAACCTAACCGTGTACCCCTTGCCCCATGCGGAGTTCAGCTATACCCCCGATTTTGGAACAGCGCCACTGGAGGTGGATTTCACGAACCTCAGCACGGGCGAGTCCAACTGGGTGTGGGTTTTTGGCGATGGCGGCAATTCGATTTCAGAAAATCCGCAATATACCTTTGAAGCTCAGGGCATCTTCCCGGTTACCCTGACGGTTTACAGCGCTTATGGCTGTCCGCACAGCGTTACGCATAATATGTACGTCATTATGCTGATCAACGATATCGCGGTAACGGATGTGCAAACGGTGAATTCGCCCACAGCCCTCTCGATGAAAGTCCGTCTGCTGAACAACGGCACCCGCACCATCGAAGCCCTTACCCTGAAAGCCCGGTTTAACGGCAGCAATGTGATTGCGGAGTCGTGGAACGGCACCCTGGCTCCCGGCCAGATGCTCGATTATACCTTCAATGCCCAGTTTGAGCTCACCGCCGACCAGCAGGTTGATTACGTATGTATCGAAGCCGAAACCGATGGCTATGCCGACGACCGTCCGGAAAACAACAGTGACTGCGATGTGCTTAACGAGACCTTCGTGGTTTCGAACCCCTACCCCAACCCGGTTTCGGGCGAACTGATCCTGGATGTGATTCTCCCCTTTGCCGATGAACTCACCATTGCGGTGTACGATGAATCGGGCAAGCGCATGGCGCAGATTTTCGATGCCAAAGGCCCTAAGGGCTACACCCGCTACTTCTTCGATGCCTCGCGTCTGGAAGCGGGGGCTTACGCGATACATGTGAGGTTTAGGGGGAAGAGGGAGGTTAAGAAGTTCGTGAAACAATAAGTCCCTAGTCCCTAGTCGGGGGCGGTGCGGGGTGGGTGGAGTTGTGGGTTGTGGTGAGCGAGGATAAGGTTAAGGTTAAGGATAAGCAAGGACGTGGCTGGGATTGGGCTTTGATTTTGAAATTCAATGCTTTTAAAAAAAGAAGGTCGAGGTCAAGGTCGAGGGGGATTCGCTGCGCTCATCGTTTCTGCGAAACGGTTATTTATGGCCTGCGGCGCTTACCACGAAGACTCTAAGGCACGAAGAAAAAAAAGATTCTCAATGCGATGCATTTTTGAAGGTGGTATGGCCTGCGGCACATGCTAAGAATAGCCATCCTCGGATTATCACGGGGCGACTAAACCATTACCTTGTCGGGGTACGACTTTAAGTAACTCCAGAGGCACATACATTCAACCTGCAGAAAACCTTGCTATTCGTCGTGCCCCGACTTAATTTTATTTGCCTGCGGCGCTTGCCACGAAGACTCTAAGGCACGAAGGAAAAAAAGATTCTCAATGCTGCGCATTTTTGAAGGTGGTATGGGACGGCACATGCTAAGAATAGCCATCCTCGGATTATCACGGGGCGATTAAACCATTACCTTGTCGGGGTACGACTTTAAGTAACTCCAGAGGCACATACATTCAACCTGCAGAAAACCTTGCTATTCGTCGTGCCCCGACTTAATTTTATTTGCCTGCGGCGCTTGCCATTAAGGCAAGGAGTTTTTATGGCCTGCGGCGCTTACCACGAAGACTCTAAGGCACGAAGAAAAAAAAGATTCTCAATGCGATGCATTTTTGAAGGTGGTATGGCCTGCGGCACATGCTAAGAATAGCCATCCTCGGATTATCACGGGGCGACTAAACCATTACCTTGTCGGGGAACGACTTTAAGTAACTCCAGAAGCACATACATTCAACCTGCGGAAAACCTTGCTATTCGTCGTGCCCCGACTTAATTTTATTTGCCTGCGGCGCTTGCCATTAAGGCAAGGAGTTTTTATGGCCTGCGGCGCTTACCACGAAGACTCTAAGGCACGAAGGAAAAAAAGATTCTCAATGCTGCGCATTTTTGAAGGGGGTATGGGACGGCGCTTGCGACGAAGAGGAGTCCCCGGATTGTCACGGGGCGACTAAACCATAACCTTGTCGGGGTACGACTTTAAGTAACTCCAGAAGCACATACATTCAACCTGCGGAAAACCTTGCTATTCGTCGTGCCCCGACTTAATTTTATTTGCCTGCGGCGCTTGCCATGAAAGCGGAGTCGAGACCACACTTATAAAGTCCAAACATCCGGTCCCCGAGCGCAGCCGAGGGGCGTTGGCCTAAGCAGAATCCTCGTCAGATCCGCTGGATTTTTTACCGTAAATTAATAACTGAATATTAAAATTGCGGTGATAATTTGTAAAATTTTTAATAGTCTAATGCGGTTTCAGGTCAAGTTCAAGGTTAAGGTTAAGGTTAAGGCCTGCCCTGAGCGGCCTGTGCTTAGGCCTGCGGGTGTCGAAGGGCGGATTCGCTGAGCTCATCGTTTTTGCGAAACGGTTATATATGGCCTGCGGCGCTGCCACGAAGACGCGAAGACACGAAGAAAATATTAATTTTCTCAATGCGATGCATTTTTGAAGGTGGTATGGCCTGCGGCACTTGCTACGAAGAGGCGTCCTCGGGTTGTCACGGGGCGACTGCCATGTAGCGGTGGGTTTGCGGGCAGTCACCCCGTGACTAAGCTCATTTTAATCAAATATATACCGAATCGCACTAAAACCCTTAGGGTTTACGTGGATAATTTAGTAGCAACTGCGAGAGACCACTAAAACCCTAAGGGTTTATCTGGGGTATGGCAAAAGGTTTTGGGTGAGAAATTTCAATCTTTTCTTCGTGGCTTCGTGACTTTGTGGCAGGCGCCGCAGGCAAATAAAATTAAGTCGGGGCACGACGAATAGCAAATTTTTCTGCAATTTGATCGGAAGTACTTCCGGAATTATATAAAGTCGTACCCCGACAAGGTATGGCTTAGTCACGGGGTGACTGCCCGCAAAGCCCCCGCAGAAGGCAGTCGCCCCGTGACCACCCAACCCAGCGCCCCGCCCCACTCTTGTTTCTTCTTACTTGCTTCTTTTTTTCTTTCTTGTGTCTTGTGTCTTGTGTCTTGTGTCTTGATTCTTGTGTCTTGTTTTTACCGCTTAGTCACGGGGTGACTGCCCGCAAAGCCCCCGCAGAAGGCAGTCGCCCCGTGACCACCCAACCCAGCGCCCCGCCCCACTCTTGTTTCTTCTTACTTGCTTCTTTTTTTCTTTCTTGTGTCTTGTGTCTTGTGCCTTGTGTCTTGTGTCTTGATTCTTGTGTCTTGTTTTTACCGCTTAGTCACGGGGTGACTGCCCGCAAGGCCCCCGCAGAAGGCAGTCGCCCCGTGACCACCCAACCCAGCGTCCCCGCCCCACTCTTGTTTCTTCTTACTTGCTTCTTTTTTTCTTTCTTGTGTCTTGTGTCTTGTGTCTTGTGTCTTGATTCTTGTGTCTTGTTTTTACCGCTTAGTCACGGGGTGACTGCCCGCAAGGCTCCCGCAATAGGCAGTCGCCCCGTGACCACCCGAAGGAGCCCATTAACCATTAATAATTAATAATTAACCATTATTTTCCCAGGTATTCCTCGTACAGCTCCTGCAAATACGCCTTCCCCTGCCTGAGCAGTCCCTCTGCATCCCCCGCAGTTTCTGAAGAATAGAGCATCTGTTGCAGGTCGTGGTCATAAATTACCACACCTTCTTTGGTGATCCACCCAAAGCCATTATCGAAACTGTAAAAGGCAAAGCCCGGGGTACAGTCGTTCAGGGGGTTCCGGCTCCAGGTAAAGGCTGAATCGCTGAGGTTTAACTGATGCAACAGCAATGACGCCACATCTACCTGCGAAGCGGGGGTTTCGATGACGCTTCCGCGGCAGGAATCGTGCAATGCCCCACCCAGCATGAGAAAGGGAATGTGATGTCGCTCCGGGTCGCTCTTGGAGCGGTTTTTAGGATAAAAATGGGCATGATCCGAAGTGATAATAAAGATGGTATTCGCGTACCAGGGTTGCTGCTTTGCCTGCCGGATATATGCAAACACGCAGCTGTCGGTATAATGTGCCGTGTTTTTATAACGCTGCACTTCTTCATCGCCACCATAATATTCCGCAACAGGCGCATCAAAGGGTTCGTGGTTGGTGCTGGTCATAAGAATGCTGAAAAAGGGTGCGTGATCCGTTGGCGCTTCTTTTAAATGACAGTTGAATAGTTCCTCATCCAGGGCGCCCCATTCCGTACAATTTTGCCACTGGCGCGCATCGCGGTCGAGCAATTTCGTAAAGGCCGACGAATGCAGGTAGGCGCTGGTATTGGCAAAATTAAGATCGCCGGAATAGTAGTAGTTGCAGCTATATCCCGCGTCGGCTAAGGTGCGGGGCAGACAGGCCAGTTTCTCAAATTTCCCGAACTCGCGCTGAATGGTCGCTGTGGGCTGCGCCGGGAAACTGCTCAGCAGCGCAATCAGTCCCTGCTCCGTGCGGAAGCCCGACGCATAAAAACGGCTGAACAGAAGGCTTTCACTGCACAGACTGTCCAGTCCGGGCATTACCGGCTCCGTTCCGCCCAGCTTCATCATATTTTCGGCGCTGATACTTTCCATCAGCACCAGTACAATGTTTGGACGCGGGGTGTTAATGATCATCCGGGTGCTATCGCAGGGTACCGCAAGGGTTTGCTGCAGAATTTTTTTCGCTTCCGCGGAAGCATAATACTGGTAAGGGTTTTCAGCTTTTCTGGCGTGCGACAGGAGGTTTATCAGGTTCCACGAGCTGTTGAGTGCCGCATAGTTCAGCACACAATGGCGCGAATAATATACATCGTTTTTCCCTACGGGATATTTCTGGAATCCACCGCGAAACATCAGTGGGAGTAATGCAAGCAACAATACCGTCACGGGCGCGGCAAAGAAAATTTTTCCGGGTTCTGCCATTTTAGCACGCAACCACTTCCGGTAAACGAACAGGCAGAGTGTGGCTTCCGCCAGAAATACCAGCGTAAACAGCCAGACCGGCACCGCATTCACGGACCGCACGCCCTCTCCGGGAAACAAGATATAAAACAGCGCCTTGGCATTCAGTTTTGATCCCCAGTTCGAGTACAGACCGGTATCGGCAACCCCGAGAAAGAGCACAAGGCCGATGAGTATGATGGTGATGGTATTAGCCATCTGCGCAAAAATCTTTCGTCGCACAAACAATCCGGTTACCATCAGCAGCAGCGGAATCGCCATCAGGAAGGCTGCCGTCGCGGCATCCATTTTCAGTGCGTAGATAAATGAAAGGCAGAGGTGTCCAAAACTCACTCCCTCTAACTGACCGGCATTATACACCAGGAAAAACAGGCGTTGCAGGGCAAACACCGCCATCCAGAAAATAAACAATTGCAGCAGGTAGCGCAGGGTGGATTTCATGGGGCAAATTTAATTAAATAATTAAGGTGGTAGGGCCTGCGGCGCTTACCACGAAGACACGAAGGCACGAAGAAAATAATAAATTTCTCAATGCGCTGCATTTTTGAAGGTGGTAGGGCCTGCGGCGCTTGCCCACTGAAATTGACAATTGATAATTGATAATTGACAATTGGGGGATCAAGACAAGTTTGAGGTTTAGGCTTGCCACGAAGGAGCGAAGGCACGAAGACTTAATATAGAAAGCTGTATACCGGAGTTTTTGTTAAAAGAAGGATGAGGATAAGGATAAGCAAGGATGTGGCTGGGGTTGGTCTTTGATTTTGAATCCAGTGCTTTTTAAAAGCAAGGATAAGGATAAGGATGAGGATAAGCAAGGATGTGGCTGGGGTTGGTCTTTGATTTTGAATCCAGTGCTTTTTAAAAGCAAGGATAAGGATAAGGATGAGGATAAGCAAGGATGTAGCCGGGATTGGTCTTTGATTTTGAAATTTGCTTTCTGAAAATCAGATGAGGTTAAGGCACTCTCTGAGCTATGCCCAGCTTATCCTTATCCTTATCCTGCTTTTCTACAAAGCTCACGCTACGCCTTACCAAAAAAAGCTAGCCCTGATCTCTCATTACTCATCACGTAATTCTAATACGCCCACTTCAGGTAAATCGATCCCCAGGTAAATCCGGCGCCAAAGGCGGAAAGGATGATATTGTCGCCTTTTTTGAGGCGGGGTTCCCATTCCCACAGACAGAGCGGGAGGGTTGCTGCGGTGGTATTGCCGTATTTTTCGATGTTGATCATCACCTGCTCTTTGGGCAGTTTCATACGGCGTGCAGTGGCTTCGATGATGCGCATATTGGCCTGATGAGGTACCAACCAGGCAACATCTTCTGATTTGAGGTTGTTGCGGTCCATGATTTCCACGGAAACATCCGCCATTTTGGAAACGGCCATTTTGAAAACCGTCTGTCCGTCCTGATAGATAAAATGCTCGCGGGCATCCACCGTTGCGTGGGATGCAGGCTTAACGGAACCACCGGCCTTCTGGTGCAGAAACTGGCGTCCGGATCCGTCGACACGCAAAATGGAGTCGATAAGACCGCAATCGTCGTTGGTGGGCTCGAGCAATACAGCTCCGGCTCCGTCACCAAAGATGATGCAGGTAGCGCGGTCCTGATAGTCGGCAATAGACGACATTTTTTCGGCGCCCACTACAATGACTTTTTTATGGGTACCCGATTCAATAAACTTTGAAGCGGTGACCAGGGCGTATAAAAATCCCGAGCAGCCGGCATTTAAGTCGAAGCTGAAGGCATTTTTGATTCCCACTTTATCGCAAATAATGTTCGCTGTGGCCGGGAATTGCATGTCGGGAGTGACGGTGGCGCACAACAAAAAATCGACCTCATCGGGGGAAGTACCGGTTTTGGCCAACAGGGCTTCAACCGCTTTTGCTCCCGCATCGGAGGCACCTATGCCTTCGCCTTTGAGAATCCGACGTTCTTTGATACCGGTACGGGTCATGATCCACTCATCGGTGGTATCGACCATCTTTTCTAATTCCGAATTGGTCAGAATATAGTCGGGGACGTATCCGGCAACCCCTTTTATCGCAGCCTTAATCTTTGTCATTAAAGAAGTATTAATTCAATAACAATGGATTTGCCCTAACGGGAAAATCATGAAAACTTATGCTGCAGTCACTTTTTCAATGGCAAGTTTTCCTTTATAAAAACCGCATTCGCCGCATACCCTATGGTATTTTACCGGTGCGCCGCAGTTCGAACATACGATCACTGTAGGGTTAACAGCCTTGATGTGTGTTCTTCTTTTTTTTGTTCTGGTTTTCGAAAACCTGTGTTTTGGGTGTGGCATAGTGGTAATTTTTAATTATTCTGTAAATCCTTCAACTGGTCCCAACGGGGATCCGTATCTTTTTTAATACTTAATTCCTCAATTTTGCGCAGGACTTCCTCGTCGCACATGCTTTTCCCGTTTTTATCCTCGGGGTGCACTCTGCGGAAAGGAATCTGCAGGCAAATGAAATCATAAATATACTGCCGTATGTCAATCTCTTGCTGTTCGGGCAGAATGTAGTCTTCCTCCTCCTTTTTCGCTTTACTGCCGCGGCTTAAAAACTTAAGCTCCACGATTTCAGTATGGTCGATGGGCAGGTCAAACGGATCCAGACAACGGTCGCAAATCAGTTCTACCGTGCCTTTCAGGTGAAACTGCAGGACAATGATCTCTATTTGCCTGAGCAACTCCAGATGCAGGATAACGTGACATTTATTTATTTCACTTCCTTCAAACGACTCAAAGAACTTCCCGTCAATCTTAAAATCGTATTGATGGGTCCCGATTTCTAAATCGGCAATCGGTATATTGAACTGTTTCAGGTACTTCAATACTATTCCTTTAGAATTGGGGTGCAAATTTAACTATTTTTCGGTGATTAGCAAATAGACAGCGTTAAATTGATGCTAATGAGGGAATAATTGGCCAGCAGAACCCGGCCTGGAATACCTCTGACAGCAGACCCCCTCAAAAAACCGGTAGTTCTACTGGAGAAAACCTGTATATTTGCTATTTCCATAAACGCACAACCGTAGTACTTTTGCTCTACCTCCTGGCACAACAAGTTCATTGACAGCAGAACAAACAGAATAAACGGGAAAAACTTAGAACAAGGACAGCAGAACAAACTGATCAAACGGAAAAAACTAATACAAAGACAACGGAAAAAACAGATTAAACGGGAAAAACTCAATACAAGGACAACGGAACAAACAGATCAAACGGAAAAAACTTAGTACAAAGACAGCAGAACAAACAGATCAAACGGGAAAAACTTAATACATTGACAGCAGATTAAACGGAAAAACTCAATACAAGGACAGCGGAACAAGCAGATTAAACGGAAAAACTCAATACAAGGACAACGGAACAAACGGATTAAACGGAAAAAACTTTAATACAAGGACAGCAGACCAAACAGAATAAACGGAAAAATAAAGAATATACATTAAATAAAAAAAATATGAAGATGAAAATTATACGTAAAAGTGTTTTGCTAGCGGGCTTTGTAATGCTGCTAATGGGTGGTCAGGCGGCCACCTTTACGGTAACTAATACCAACGATGCGGGGGCGGGATCGCTGCGTCAGGCAATAACTTCGGCGAATGCGAATCCGATGGATGCAGACAATATTGTGTTTGCCATTCCTACTTCCGATCCGAATTATAGTGCGGTTACGGGCGTTTATACGATTACGGTGGTTTCGCTGCTTCCGACGATTAACAGTATTTCGGTGATGGTGGATGGTTTGAGCCAGGCCGGGAATACGAATTTGTTTGGACCGGAAATTTGTTTGCGAAGTACAACCAATCTGTTGTATGGGTTGGTGTTTCCGGTTTCGGGCGGCGTGGTTCGCGGAATGATCATTAATGGATTTCAGGCAGCAGTTGTTTTTACCAAATACGGAACGTTTCCAAGCGGGGGCTGCAATATTTCGGATTGCTACCTGGGGGTTAATTATGACGGCACCGTGGCTATACCAAACGATATTGGCGTGGCTTGTTATGGTGGTGTGGCCAACAATGTGATCTTAAATAATCTGATTTCGGGAAATAACGTAGCAGGCGTTGGCATCAGAAGTTCCAACAGCAATACGGTTAAGGGCAACAAAATCGGCACCGACCGCACCGGGACGTATTGCATCGGTAACCAATACGGGGTGGCGATTGACTCGTCGAGTCTGAACATCGTTGGGGGTACTGCCGTTGGCGACCGCAACCTGATTTCGGGCAATACCTACGCGGGCGTCGCGATTAACACCAATGTTTCACATGACAATGTAATCAGGGGAAATTATATCGGAACCAACGTCAATGGGGCGGTTCGCGGAGATACGATTGCGAATTTTTATGGAATCGCCATCAACGAATCCTACAGTAATATTATCGGGGGTCCGGCACCCGGGGAACGCAACATTATTTCGGGTAACCTTGAAGCAGGTATTGCACTGCTGGGTGCAGCAACGAATAATACGAGCATCCGCGGGAATTATATCGGGACCAACGTTGCCGGGAATGATTCCATTCCCAACGGGAACGGGATTCTGGTCAGTGGAGCGTCTTCCACCATCATCGGTGGCGCTGCTGCCGGTGAACGCAACATTATTTCAGGGAACCGGCTTGCAGGTATCGCGATGGCTTATAGCGGAACGCGCAATAATGTGATCAAGGGCAATTTTATCGGAACAGATTTTACAGGAACCCTGATTCTGAGCAATTATACCGGAATTTATATCAAGAGTAATGCGAACAGCAATATTATCGGCGGAAGCCTTGCCGGAGAGCGGAATATTATTTCGGGGAACATTGAAATGGGATTGTGCGTCGAAACTTCCGACAGCAATACCATTCGCGGTAATTATATCGGACCGGATGTTACTGGAACTGCAGCCCTTCGCTTATCGAACGACACGCTGGTTCAGGCCAATGGGCTGTATTTTAATTCGAACGCCAGATATAATATGGCCGGTGGTTACAATCCCGGAGAGGGAAATGTGATTTCGGGCAACCGGATTTATGGTCACGATATTTACGGAAATTCATCCTATAACTCCACCATCGGCAATTACATCGGTGTGGATGCTACAGGTACTGTGGCGATGCCTAATGCAACCGGTATCTGTGTTGACGGCGGCTCCAATCACAATCCGTTTATCAATAATGTGATCTCGGGAAATATCGCCTACGGGATGTTTATTGTTACTACGGGATCGAATTATAACGAATTGAAAGGGAATAAAATCGGAACCAACGTTACCGGTACCGATACGATTCCCAACCAGTGCGGACTGTTACTGGGTGGCGGTACCAAATACAACACCATCGGAGGCACCCTCGCAGCCGATCGCAACCTGATTTCGGGTAACCATTTTGATGGTATCCTGGTGGCCGATACAGGCACTATGTATAATGATATCAGTGGAAACTATATCGGAACAGATATTACCGGAACCCTGGCCCTGCCGAACGATATCGGAATCGGTTTCGCCACGCGTCCCTCGGAAAACAATATCGAAAATAACGTCATCAGCGGGAATGGCCATATCGGCATTATCCTGTACGAAGAGAGCAATACCAACACCATTTACAGCAACAAAATCGGCACAACAGCCGCCGGAACGGGACCACTGGGTAACGGTGGAGCCGGAATTGTGATCTCGAAAGGATCTAAAAACAACCTTATCGGAGCAATTGGTCAGGGGAACCTGATTGCTTACAACGATTCTGTCGGGGTGACAGTGATGGATACCAATACCCGCTTTAACAGGATTTCGAATAATTCGATTTTTTCGAATGTCATGATGGATATCGACCTCTTCCCATTCGGCGTTACAGCCAATGATGCAGGCGATACAGACAATGGCGCGAACGGACTCATGAATTACCCGGTGATTAACAGCGTATTTCTCGATATGAACGCCAATAGTACCGATATCAGCGGTGTTATGGATCATAGCAGTCCGTTAGGGATTACCATTGAATTGTTCAAAGTAGGCGGTTCGAATACATTCGGCTACGGCGGAGGAGAAACTTACCTGGGTTCGGTGGTTATCACGGATCCGGCCGGCGCATGGACTTTTAACACTACCGACCTTGCCGCCGGGGATGCGGTAACTGCTACTGCGACGGATGTTTCAGGAAATACCTCTGAATTTGCCGCCAACACCGGCCTTGTGGTGGGTGTGAATGAAAATCAGACTACCGATGGTGCCTTGTCAGTGTATCCTAATCCTGCCAAAGATGAACTGAATGTTTCATTTAATCTTGATGAACCTCAGCAGATCACCCTCCGCATCCATTCATCCATCGGGGCACTGGTTGCCACACAGGAAAGTGGATTGCTGAATGCCGGGCAGAATACACTGCAGCTGAATCTAAACGAATACGGACTGGGTAATGGAATGTATTTTCTGTCGGTTTCCAACAATGGAAGCATACTTAGCACGAAGATCATCACCATTATTCATTAAGGTCTATGAATCAAATTAAAGTTTTTGTCACCGGAACACTGATTCTGCTCTGCGGCTGGGTTACGGCCAACAATTACCTGGTTACCAATACCAATGATGCGGGTGCGGGTTCGTTGCGGCAAGCTATCAGCGATGCCAATGTAACGCCCGGCACCCATACCATCGCTTTTAATATTCCCACCTCCGATCCCAACTATATTGCGTTGCAGGGCGTCTGGAAGATTACCCCGGCAACGGCGCTTCCACTGGTGATGCGCAGTTATCTGACGATTGACGGGACTTCGCAGACCGTTAACCAGGGCAATACCAATCCGGATGGGCCGGAAATCATGCTTGACGGCAATCATGCGTTCGGTTCCGATTTCGCGTTTCATCTTTACAATGTTACAGGGGTGACGGTGCAGGGCTTTATCATCGGGCGATTCACCGTGGGCATCGAAATTTCGGGCAGCACCTCACAAAACAATATCATCCGTGGCAACTATATCGGCTGCAATTACAACGCGTCCGATACCCTCAGCAATACGCACGGCATTGAGATCCTGACCGGTCCCCACCACAATACCATCGGAGGAAGCACTACCGCTGACCGCAATATCCTTTCGGGAAACAACCACACAGGTATACGGGTAGTGAGTTCGAATAATAATATCATTAAAGGAAATTACGTCGGTCTCAACCGCACAGGAACTGCGGCGCTGCGCAATTATGACGGCATCAGCATCGAAGGCACCTCAAAAAATAATCTGATCGGCGGATATACCGCGGCTGACCGGAATTATGTGTCGGGCAACGTGGCTTACGGAATTCCGGTGTTTGGCGGTGGGTGTTCGGGAAATATCATCGTGGGAAATTACGCCGGGACCGACATCACCGGGACCGCAGCAGTGCCCAATACATATGGTGTTTTATTCGATGATGGTGCAAGTTTTAATACCCTTGGCGGGACTAAACCCGGTGCGGGAAACCTGCTTTCGGGCAATTCGGGTTACGGGGTTTTTATCTACAATCCAGGCACACAGCGCGATACGGTTGTTGGAAACCTCATCGGAACCAATGCCACCGCTACGGCAGCGCTTCCCAATGCCAACGGTATTGTGATCGACGGTCCTTCATACAGGCATTTTGTCGACAGCAACATTATTTCGGGTAACCTGCAAATGGGTATCGATATCCACATCGGCGGAAGCGACAGTAATGTTGTAACGCGCAACTATATCGGAACCAATGCTGGCGGTACACTGGCGATTCCCAACCATATGGACGGAATCCGCATAGGGGAAGGTCCGCGTCATAATTTTATCGGTTTGCCCGGAAAGGGAAACATTATTGCGTTTAACGGCGGCAATGGAATTAGCATAATGACGATAGCGGAATTGTACAACACCATTTCGGGTAATTCAATTTATGATAACGATGGTCTCGGCATCGACCTTTTCCCGGAAGGGGTAACGCTGAACGATGCGGGTGACGGCGATTCGGGGCCCAATGACGGATTAAATTTTCCAGTGATTGATACTGTATATTTTTCCGGACCCGATGTAATTATCAGCGGACACCTGGATGTTGCAACGCCCGCCACGACCCACGTGGAACTATTTATTGCCGCACCCGATGTGTCGGGATATGGCGAAGGAAAAACCTTTCTGGGCAGCACCACAGCCCTGGCAAACGGCAGCTGGTGCGATACCGTCAGCGGCGTGTTATCGACAGATTTTATCACCGCCACCGCGTTGGATGCAGCAGGAAACACCTCAGAATTTTCTGAGAATGCTGTTGGTCCGGTAGCTTACGTTTTTGAACTGGAACAAATTGTTGCACAGGTAACTATCTTTCCAAATCCCTTTACGGAAAACGTGGAAGTCATGGTGAGCAGCAGGGAATTACATCCCGCAACCTTCACGGTAGAGCTCTTCAACAGCGCGGGCGTTCTTGTGGTTGTAAAAGAAGGGTTTGATGGGCGTGCATTGCTTGATGCCGGATCGCTGGCCACGGGCAGCTATTTATGCCGCATCAATTTTGGTGGCAGGGTTTTGCCGGCGGTGCGGTTGGTGAAGGAATAGATTTTTTGCGGACCACAAATCTCTGAAACCCGCCTGTATAGAAATCGGCAAAATCTTTACATATAAAAACGAATCTGTATAAAAATTGTGTAAATCAATGCACAATGGCTGGTCGGGGCAGCATTATGGTGTATCCACCGAAATTTTCCCCGCAAGGGTAAGCTTTAACACTGTAATTTCCGGATCGAGCAATTCTTTGGGAATGGTGATATAATTCACCCCGGAGTAGCTGCTCCATGAGGGTTTCATGGTAAGTTCGAAGGGAACGGATATGCCTGTGCCCAGCACTTCCGCGGAAGCGATTTTGGTTTTTACGCCTTTAAGCATAACTGGTCCTGTGGGAATGTATTGCAGGAAAAGATAAAGCGTGGTGCTATCTTTAGAAATACATGATGGGCCATGGAAACATTCCATGGGAATGCCCGGCAGCGTGCCATATACCGCTTCGGCATGTTTGTGTGTCCAGCGGCCAACGGCTTTCAGAATATCGATCTGCTGCTGCGGAATGGTCCCGTCTTCGCGGGGACCGATGTCGAGCAGCAGGTTTCCGCCCATGTAAATACAATCGACCAGTATCCCAAGCACCTGGCCGGGCGTTTTGTAAAACGTATCGGCCGGCTGGTATCCCCAGGACGTATTGGTGGTGAGACAAAGTTCCCATACCGGGTCTTTCGGCCGATAAACCGGTGGGCCATTTTCGGGGGTGCCATAATCGCCATATCCCGCCAGACGGGAATTGATGACAACATTGGAATTATCGCGAAGCAGTAATTCTCTGATTTCCTTTGCTTTCCACGTGGAAGCGTCTTGTTCCCAATCACCATCGAACCACACCAGATCGGGTTTATAAAGGCTACTGATTTCGGCAACCTGACAAAAATTATATTCCGTAAAGCGTTTAAAACGTGCACTATCGTTTGTATACCTGGGTTTATCGCGCAGGAATCCCGGGTAATCGGGATAGGTCCAGTCGATGAGCGAGTAGTAGAGTCCCGCTTTGACACCCTTTGCGCGAAGTGCGCTCATATAGGGACCGATCAGATCGCGTTGGGCCGGAGCATCTTTCACGACAGTGATAGCACCCTTGCATTCCGAAGGCCACAGAGCCACACCATCGTGGTGCTTGGATGTCAGCACGGCGTAACGGGCTCCGGATTCAGCAATGAGGCCGGCCCATTCATCGGGGTTCCATTTTGAAGCGGTAAAACCCTGAAGCTGTTTCATATAGTCTTCATGACTGATGTGCCCGTTGTGAAACGACCACGACTCATCAATTCCGTTCACGGCATAAATTCCCCAGTGAATAAAAATGCCGAGACGGGCATCGCGGAACCAGTCGAGACGGGAATCGGCCGGGGAACTCAACTGAGCAAAAACCGGAGCCGAAAAGGCTAAAAACAGTGCGAGCACACAAGCTTTAACTAAAGGGATTCGGCGAAATCTGCAACAAAAAATCATTTGCACATATTTTATGGGGATTGTGTGTAAAAATAATTCTTTTTTATGATAACAAAGGTTGCGGAAATTTGGCATCCCCGCAGGGCTTTCTCTGTATCCAACTGTGACAGATCAGTAGTGCAAGGTGTTATTATGTAAAACATTACACAGAGAACACAGAGAAGGCACAGAGGTGCACAGAGAAAAAGTTGATTAGCTAATTAACTGTGAATGAAATAGAAACAGTTGAATACGGGCTGCTAATTTCGTCCCACACCAAACCGGTCGATCTGCCGCAAATTGGTATCGATGGCCGTGACAAACAGGCTGTCGTGCTGTTGCGTGAGGGTGCAGAAATGGTTGGTTTTTACGTAAAGCTGACTGTGGGGATCTCCTTTCCGGAAATCGTACAACGGGGCACCACCACCGGCCGTGGTAATGTAATAAATGCCGTTGGAATAACACCGTTCGTAGCTGTGGTTGTGGGCATTGAACACGGCATCAACGCTATATTTTTCAAACAAGGGAACCAGGTTGCGGCGCAATTTTTTAAGCTGGGTCCGGTGAAAGCTGCTGGTGTAAACCGGATAATGCATCAGTACTACGGTGAATTTCGTGCCGTTCGGCTGATGCGATAAATCGTTTAAAAGCCAGTTATATTGTTCGCTGCCTGTTTTGTATTTGCTTGTTACATCGATAATTACATAGTGAATATTCTGTATATCCACGGAATACCATTTCCCTTCGTTGGGAAGCTGAAGGTTTTGCCTGACATCCAGTACACCCAGCTCATGGTTTCCCATTACGGGATATAAAGGCGCAACTTTTACAAGATCCGCCACAATATCGTTGAAAATATCCCAATGCCGCTGACTTTTTCCATTAAACACCAGGTCGCCTGTATGGAATACCGCTGCGGGCTTGTAGGTCAGAATGCATTGAATAATCTTGCGATGCGTATCATGTCCGTTGCGGGTATCGCCATAGATAATCACGGGACGCAGCGTATCATCGGGCGTGTAACGCACTGTTGGATCAGAAACCCCGGCCAGCGCGGTATTGAACAGTAGTATCGCGAACGCAACGAAAATTGCGAGCCGTCCGGTTTGAAGAAAATTACGCTGGATCATAAAATTTGTCGGTTGATACAAGGATAAACAAAAGTAGGCACAGGCGGTGGTAATTCGCGTTTTTCTAAAAGAAAAAAATCGCATGTCATTATTCCAACCACAACTCACCGGATCCTCAATTTGTTTGCATGGTGTACGGACATATTGACGTATTTTTGTAAATATTTTTTTATCATGAATAAACACACGTGCATTCCGGCCCTTGTTCTGACCCTGCTGATTGTTTTTTCCGCCTGCTCTCCTAACATTACAGCTGTAGCCCAGAAGCAAGGCAAGAACGATAGTATTCCCCGGAAAGACCGGTCGGCCAAAAGAGCGCAAAAAAACGATACCCTTCCCATCCAGGATTATTACAAAACCGATTTTTTCAGGTACGATAACCACGTTTACGTTCCCAATATCCGCAGCATCCAGCTATTCCGCGAAGGATGGACCTTTGCCGTACCCGTAATCACCTTTGGAAGCGCCGAAAAACTTCAGCTCGAATTTGATGACCTTGACGGAGATTATAAAAATTACAAATACACCCTGATCCATTGTTCGGCCGCATGGAAACCCACCGACCTGATTCCGGCAGAATATATTGATGGCCTTACGGATGACTTCATTACCCAATACGAATATTCCTTCAATACCCTGCAGTCGTTTACACATTACAGCCTGACCTTTCCGGGAGAAAACGTCAGACCCTTATTATCAGGAAATTACATACTGAAAGTATTCCTGGATAATGCAGACCAAACCCCGGTATTTTCGCGCAAATTCATGATCGTAGAGCCTCACGTGAACGTGAATATGCAGGTAAAACGTGCTACGGATATTGATTACCATAACTACAAACAGGAAGTTGATTTCACCATTGATGTGTCTGATTACACGATTGATAACCCTTATGTTGATATGAAGGTTATTCTGATGCAGAACGGCCGTTGGGACAATGCAAAATATGATTTAAAACCCAAGTTCGTGAAAGGGAGTCTCTATGACTTTGATTATGAGGATGAAAACGTATTCAGCGGCGGCAATGAATTTCGCCGGTTCGACATTAAAAGCCTGAAATATAACTCGGAATTTATCCGCACAATAGTCTCTGATTCTTCAGGTTATCACGTCTATTTAAAGGATGAAGAACGCGCCACCTTCAAGATCTATTATTCTGAGAAAGACATCAACGGAAAATATCTGATCACCTCTGAGGATAATGTCAGAAACGCTACCGTTGAGGCGGAATATGTCTGGGTTCATTTTTTCCTTAAATATGATGCTCCCCTGATTGACGGAACGCTGCATGTTTTCGGTGCATTAACCGACTGGCAGATGAACAAGGACAATCAGCTGACCTATAATTATGATCGTAAAGGCTATGAATGTGCACTTTACCTAAAGCAGGGATATTATAATTATCAGTACGTTTTTCTCGAAAACGGTGCTTCTGCAGGTGACGAAGCTTTTATTGAAGGGATGCACTTTGAAACCGAAAACGACTATTCCGTATTTGTTTACAACCGGGAAAAAGGAACTATGTATGATAAGCTGATTGGAGTGGGAATGGTTAATAGCTACGGGAAATGACAATACAATTGACAATGGACAATGGACAATTGACAATGCACAATTGAGAATGGACAGTGGACAATTGAGAATGGGGAGGTGAGAGATGAGGAGAAACCCGCACCGCCCTAGATCGACCTTGACCTCGACCTTGACCTTGACCTTATCCTTATATAGCTATGCAGGTTAAAGTTAAAGTCCGCACTGCGCCCCAACTTTTAACTTTTAAACTTTATACTTTCTAACTTTTCAACTTTATACTTTCTAACTTTTCAACTTTGAAACTATCGTGAATTGGGCAGAAACTATAATATTGGTGCTCTCGGGGGTGTTGGTGGGGTTTATAAATACCCTGGCTGGTGGAGGAACCATCATTACTATTTCGTTGTTGCTCTTTCTGGGACTTCCGGCGGGTGTTGCCAATGGCACTAACCGCATTGCGGTTGTTTTTCAGAACCTGGTTGCTGTATTGAGTTTTAAGCGGCAAAAAATCCTGGTCTTTAATAAAAGCATTGTTTATGCACTTCCCACTACGATCGGATCGATCGTGGGAGCGCTTGTGGCCACCAAATTTAACGAGGGATTACTCGAAAAATGTATCGCCTTTGTGATGGTGCTGATGCTGTTTTTTCTGGTTTACAAACCCGAACGCTGGCTTAAGGGCCGGCCCGATCTTCAGGAAAAAAACATCTCGTGGATTCAGGTCGTAATTTATTTACTGATTGGTTTTTATGGTGGCTTTATTCATATGGGCGTCGGGTTTTTCATCCTAGCCGCTCTCGTGCTCTCTTCTGGTTATGACCTGATTCATGCCAATGCCATTAAAAACCTTCTCGTACTCATTTACAGTCCGTTCGCCCTTGCAGTTTTTATGCTCAGCGGTCAGGTAGATTATAAAACAGGACTGATCCTTTCCACGGGAAACGTTTTAGGTGCCTGGCTGGCAACAAAATACGCTGTAAAATGGGGCACTAATTTCGTGCGCTGGGTGCTGGTTGTTTTTATTATCATTACCGTGTTTCAGTTGCTGGGACTCATTGATTTTACCAGCATGTTCAGGTTAGTAGTCCCTGGTCCCTAGGAGGGGGCGGGGCGGATTTTATTTTTTCTTGCTGTAGCGGACAAGGTCGAAGTCGAGGGGGATAATTATGAATTATGAATTATGAATGAAAAGAAGGTTAAGGGCCTGAGGCGCTTGCTACAGGAACACTTGTCGGGGTACGACTTAAGCGAGCCTCGAGTAATGCCCTGTCAGATTGCAGAAAATCTTGCCACGATGAAGCAGGATAAGGATAAGGATAAGCTGGGCATAGCGGAACAAATGCCTTAACCTCATTTGTTTTTTTAAAAGCACCAATTTCAAAAATCAAAGAATACTCCCAGCCACGTCCTTGCTTATCCTTATCCTCCTTTTATTTTTCTTCGCGCCCTCGTGGCAAGCGCCGCAGGCCATACCACCTTCAATAAATATTACGGTGCGCTGCACCTTAAATCATCACATCATCACATCATCACATCATCACATCATCACATCATCAATTCCTGCATTCCGGCGCAGAAAAATCCTACTCCTCATCATCATTTTCTGGTGCGCCGGAAAAAAACGCTTGCTTTCCTTTTCTACCATAATGTCGCACCTACGGCGCTACTAACTACTCATCTCTCACTTCTCACTTCTTCTCATCGCTCACTTCTCATCTCTCATCTCTCATCTCTCATCTCTCATCTCTCATCTCTCACCTCTCATCGCTCACTTCTCGCTTCTCACCTCTTTTTTATATCTTTGTACTTTAATGCCCAATGAAGAAAAAGAAAAAAGAAGAGAGCGCCCTTAGTGTGATGCCGGGAATTGAGCAGCCATCGCAGGTGAGCCATGATGCGGTAAGCCGGCTGAGAAAATCCAGGGGAAAGGTCATTAGCGAGGATGAATTTTTTGATGGGATACGGCTGGGCGACAGGGTATTACTTAGTCAGGCAATTACGCTCATCGAAAGCACCCGCCACCATGATCAGCATCTGGCGCAAAAACTCATTGAGCGCTGTCTGCCGTTTGCCGGAAATTCTATCCGCATCGGTATCACCGGAGTTCCCGGGGTAGGAAAAAGCACCTTTATTGAAGCCTTTGGATCTTATCTGTCGGCCGCCGGACATCAAATTGCCGTGCTGGCAATCGATCCGAGCAGCAGCCGGACCCGTGGAAGTATCCTTGGCGATAAAACCCGGATGGAAGATCTCGCGCGCGATCCGAATGCATTTATCCGGCCCTCTCCATCGGCCGGAACATTGGGAGGCGTGGCCCGCAAGACCTGGGAAACGGTCATTCTCTGTGAAGCCGCTGGTTTTGATGTAATATTTATTGAAACTGTGGGTGTTGGACAATCAGAAATTGCCGTGCACTCGATGGTTGATTTCTTCTTATTACTAATGCTGGCCGGCGCTGGGGATGAACTTCAGGGCATCAAGCGTGGTATCATGGAAATGGCTGATGCTATTGTTATTAATAAGGCCGACGGTGAAAACGTCCGTAAAGCCCAGGTTGCTGCTTCACAATATCGAAGCGCCCTGGCGCTCTTTCCCATGGCTGAATCCTTATGGGTTCCGCCCGTGGTTACCTGCTCATCGCGCGAAAAAACAGGCGTACCCGAAGTTTGGGATGTGATTGAACAATACCGGGAGCACACAACTGAAAATGGTTACTTCTCCAATAAGCGCAGCATGCAATCCAAAATCAGGATGCATCAAACCATTGCCGAACAATTGAAAACGCATTTCTATCACGATCAGCACATTTCAGGAATCATTGCGTCGTACGAAAAGGCCCTTGATGAGAACAAAATGAGTGCGTATATTGCTGCAAAAGAATTACTTGAGTTGTATTTTCTAAGGGAATAATGGCCTGCGGCGCCTGCCACGAAGACACGAAAGCACGAAGGAGTATTTAAAGATTTCCAAATGCAAGGATATGGTTATGGGCACTTTGTGCCCATTGGGCACCCGTGAAGGGCAGCCCCGTCCATTCCCCCGCACCTCTCAATTTTCCATTGTCAATTATCAATTATCAATTGTCAATTGTTCCATGAACTTTGTCGCCAGCTTAAACAAGTCCTCATATTCGGTCATGGGAAGTCCGGTGGGAATGTCATCTGGAGTGTGATATTCTTTCCACTCAGGACCCAAAGTGTAAATAAAGAAAGAGGGAACGCCCTTTTTGTAAAACCAATAGTGGTCACTGTTGGGGGCTTCACCACGGGGACTGACGGTTTTCAGCAAGCTATCCTGCTTATTAACTGCCGAAAGCAATTCAAATTGATCTTTCAGCACGGCCCCATTCACTACTTTAATGCCCTCGCTCCCCGTGCTGACCATATCAAGGTTAAGCAGGAATTTTATATTAGAAAGAGGAATCAGCGGGTGTTCCGTAAAATACTTTGAACCCAGAAGTCCCACCTCTTCGGCACTAAAAAACAAAAAAGCCACAGAATACTCCGGTTGATTTTCGGGAAGCGAATAATAATTAGCCAGATCGAGCAGCATTGCACACCCGCTTGCATTATCGTGGGCTCCGGGAAAATAAGTTTCGGCACCCATCCTGCCCAGATGATCGTAATGGGCGGTATACACTAAAAAAGAATCAGGATGCTGAGTGCCTTTAATTACAGCTACTACATTTTGAGTTTGGTAGTCCTTCTGATACAAACTTTCGACTTCAAAACTGACTTTTTTACACCCCTGGGGAATTTTTTCACGTGAAACATAGGCACTGGCATAGGGCATAACATCCCTACCATCAGACACATCGAATGTTGGTCGTGTGCTTTGCGCGAAAATTATCGCTTTCGCTGAATAGAGCTGCTGAATATCTGTTTCAATAAACCCGGTATCAAGAATAAGGATGGTGCTCTTAAGATTTTTTTTCGCGAACGCTGCAAAATCAGCCGGTTTTTTAAAACTTTCCTTCGTCAGCCAGAGCGCTTTATAACTGCCATCTATTGAGGGAGAGGAACTTCCGATCATAAAATCAGTTCCGGCCAGCAGCACGGTCTGATCAAATCCTAGCTGTACCTTTCCGGGAAACGTGTTAATATCAATATTAAAGTATTGATAATAAGAATTTTCAATAGGTTCAGCATTAGTGGTTCTTAATTGCTTTACCAAAAAATCTGCGGCCTTTTTATCTCCGCCATTCACATAACCCCTGCCCTGTAATGCCGGACTGCAAAGTGAGTCGATCATACGACGGGTAAAATCCAGATCCTGTGCCTGAATACTACTTGTAACAAGCAGCAGAAGAGGCAGAAAGAGGGTTTTAAAAGAATGCCTGGAAGACACGAAGACACAAAGAAATGCTAACAAATTTGTCATAACGGTAAAGAGAAATTAGTAATGTATATTGTTGTTATTCTTACAATTAAGTTTAAATACAAAAAAATATTTCTTACTTTTAAAAAACTGTTTTGATCCTTTGATAAAATGCGACACACAATCAAAAAGCAGTCATCCCGGATTTAATCCGGGATCCCCGCTCCGTAGGAAAATCTCAGTTTACTTGTGCTGAGCGGTGCCGAAGTAAATCCGGGATGACCGCTCCGTAGGAGGATCTCAGTTTACTTATGCTGAGCGGCGCCGAAGTAAACCCGGGATGACCGCTCCGCTTGCTATTCTTCTTTTGATTTCCGAAATCAAAATTTCTTCCAAAAAACATTTTCTTCGTGCCTTCGTGTCTTAGTGGCAAAGGTTTTTACTTGCACCTTCCTTTTTAAAGGAAGCGACGGCGGACAAATCCCAACAGCCTCCCAATACTTTCGGAAGATTCTTTCCAGTTCAGGACCCGTTTCAGTTCAGAAATAATTTGCTCGGCATGAGCCAGATCGGGCTGATTATTAATTTCTTCAATGGCCACCTGGTAATCGTTCATGCTGCCACTGAAGAGTTCATTAATAAATACAAACCTGTCGTTGACGCCGATACCGGTCCGTAAGTCACCAATTGGATTTAAAAGCGTGTCGGCCAGTGTTTTATCTGTGTTGGCCCCGCTGATTTTATCATGAAAGGACTTCTTTTCACTTTTGTATTTATCGGCCACCGTAACATTTTCGGCGTCGGCAAATAAATCGGCTGTAGCCCCTTTCTTTCCTGAAGTCTTTACAGGCTCAGGTTTAACGTGTTCGACCTTTTCGGGCGCAGTCTGTATGACTTCGGGGATTATTTCAGGTTCAGGTTTTTCTTCAACCACTACTTTTTCCTGAACAGGTTCTGACTGCTTTTCGGGCTCAGGTTCCTTTTTTTCAACCACGATTTCCCTGATGGGCATGGGGTCTGCAATAATTGTAACAAGCTCTTTTTCTGACGATTCAAATTCAAAATCCCCCATATTTTCTTCCGAAACCTCGGCTTTGAACTGCAGGTTTATTTTGTTTAACTCGTAAAAATCCTCATACAACCGGCGAAGGTTCGACATGATGATGTCCAGCTCTATCTGGGGGATTTTCCCTTCGTACGACTGAATAATCTGGCTTTGTTCCCTGATCATTCCGATCAGGTCGTTAATATCATTGAATACAATATGTTTTGCCATGGCGGATCTTTTCTGTTTATAACGAGAAGCAAAATAAAACATTTTATGATTGCTGCGATCTGTTTTTAAAATATCTTTGTTGGGTGAGGTTTCTGTTGGAACAAAACCTGGTGGTGAAATCAGGAAGTACAAAACCCTCAGCTATTACTATATAACTGTATTTATGTGCTTTACGTCATAACAACCGTATTGCTTACCCCCAATGTTTAACCATAGATGTTTTTAGAAAATAATACCCTGGAAAAACGCAAGCTGGGCTGGATCGAAGTCATTTGCGGATCGATGTTTTCGGGGAAAACCGAAGAACTGATCCGCCGGATGCGCCGCGCTGTATATGCCCGGCAAAAGGTGGAAATTTTTAAACCGGCCATCGACGTGCGTTACGATGAAGAAAAAGTGGTATCGCACAACGAAAACGCCATCAACAGTACACCCGTTCAAAATTCAGCACAAATTCTGCTCATGCTGAACGAAGCCGATGTGGTAGGCATTGACGAGGCTCAATTTTTTGATACAGAATTAGTTTCGGTTTGCAACGAGCTGGCTTCACGTGGAATACGTGTTATTGTAGCCGGCCTCGACATGGATTATCTTGGCAAACCCTTCGGCCCCATGCCCCAACTTCTGGCTACCGCCGAATACGTTACAAAGGTTCATGCCATTTGCATGGGATGTGGCGGACTGGCCCTTTATTCTCACCGTAAGGTTCAGAACGACAAACTTGTTTTGCTGGGGGAAACGGATAGCTATGAGCCGCTGTGCCGGCAGTGTTTCAACGAAAAAATGAAAGAACACTAGCAAAAAAAAACCGGCGATGGCCGGTTTTTTTTGCTAATTAATAAAGACTGTTTTGTGAGCTGTTTCGCCAGGCTTTAACCTTACGGTAGCCACGCCGGTCAGATCTGGCTCATCCGGACCTGAACCTGTATTGGTATCGATCGAAGCATTCACCGAAAGAATGGCTTCGAGCTCAAAAGTGGTACTGAAAATTCCCGTAGCATCCGTTTTACCATCAACGCGAACATCATCATAGATCTGACCAATTGCGACATTGGCAAAGGGCACCGTTCTCATCGTATCTATTTGATATTTAACGGTTATCACGCAAGGGATTTCTTCCTTTTCTTTTGTACAACCGGGGCTGAACAACAGGGAAAAACCGGTTACGGCGATGATAAGAGGTAAACATTTACTAAGCAATGATTTCATAATTCTGGTTTTATTTATCTTTGTATCAAATTTGCAATATTTCCCGACCATAATACAATAAGGCCATAAAAGTTAGCAAATATATTAAAAGAAATTGGTATGAAAAAATCTCTGAGTGCAATTTTCACTTTAATAATCATTGGAATAATGACGGTAAACGCACAAATCATCGATGGACAGCCCGAACGTAAGTTTTTGATAAAGACCAGTATGGGCGATATAAAAATCAAATTATACAACGATACGCCCCTTCATCGTGATAATTTTATTAAAATGGTTCAATCAGGCTGGTACGAGGGTTCAAATTTTCACCGCGTGATCAATCAATTTATGATACAGGGCGGTTGTAACAGTAAAGGTCAGGAAGATCCCGGACATACCGTTCCGGCTGAGTTTAACGATGATCATTTTCATGTAAAAGGCGCCCTGGCCGGAGCCCGCCAGCCAGATGATGTAAACCCCGAAAAAGCCTCTTCGGGAAGCCAGTTTTACCTTGTAGTGGGCCGTACATTTTCCGATCAGGAGCTGAACGAAACTCAGGCAAGAACAGGCCATACTTTTACCCCTGAGCAGCGTGAATTTTACAAAACAGTGGGCGGAACGCCCCATCTCGACGGTTCTTATACCGTTTTCGGTGAAGTTTACGAAGGACTGGATGTGGTTGATAAAATTGCCGCCGTACCAACCGGAGTTAAAAACCGCCCAATTACGGCAGTAACCTTCAGCATTTCCGAAATCACCGAATAAGTATTTCTCTTTCCTTACGGGGATAAGCCCCACCGGACTTTTAAACGTTTTCAAACACAAGCATGAAAGAACAGATTGAAAAAATATGGGCAGAGGTAAAGGCCTTTAACGCTAATACCGCGGATGAACTGGAGCAATTCAGGATAAAATTGATGGGGAAAAATGGTAGCCTTACTGCGCTTTTTGCTGATTTTAAAGCTGTTCCGGTTGAAGAAAAAAAGGAAAGTGGTCGTTTGCTGAATGAATTAAAAATTGCCGTTCAGGAAAAAATTGATCAGTTCAAGGAACACCTGAGTGCCGCGAAAGGCAGCACCGAAAGCAGTTCCGACTTGAGTCTGCCCTGCCAGAATGAACCCGCAGGCACCCGTCATCCCCTCTCCCTTGTGCGAAGCGAAATCATACGGATCTTTTCAAACATAGGCTATACAGTCTCTGAAGGACCCGAAATTGAAGATGACTGGCATAACTTTTCAGCCCTGAATTTCCCTCCGGAACACCCGGCAAGGGATATGCAGGACACCTTTTTTATTGAACAAAACCCTGATATTGCGCTACGTACGCATACTTCATCGGTACAGGTCCGGATTATGGAAAACAACCAGCCTCCGATCCGCATCATTGCTCCGGGCAGGGTTTACCGCAATGAAGCGATTTCGGCGCGTGCTCATGTTTTCTTTCATCAGATCGAAGGTTTATACATTGATAAGAATGTATCGTTTGCTGACCTTAAACAGACTCTTTTATACTTTGCCCGGGAAATGTTCAGTCCGGAGACAAAGATCCGTTTAAGGCCCTCCTATTTCCCATTTACAGAGCCTTCAGCAGAAATGGACATCTCGTGCAATATCTGCGGTGGCAGCGGATGTTCCATGTGTAAAAAAACAGGCTGGGTAGAGATTCTCGGATGCGGAATGGTTGATCCTAACGTATTGGAAAACTGTAATATAGATAGTAAAATCTACTCAGGTTTTGCCTTTGGAATGGGCGTGGAACGTATCACCAACCTGAAATACCAGGTGAAGGACCTCCGCTGGTTCTCAGAAAATGATGTGAGGTTTTTGAAACAATTCGGGCCTGTCGTTTAGTCCGAAGTCCCTAGTCCCTAGTCCCTTCAAAAGTCCCTAGTCCCTGGTCGGGGCGGTGCGTAGGTTTGGGTTTACTTGTTTTAGCGGATAAAAAAAAGGGTAAGGTTAAGGTTGAGGTTAAGCAAGGGCAGTGCAAGGTTCTCACTTCTCATCTCTCACTTCTCATCTCTCAATTGTCATCTCTCAATTGTCAATTGTCCATTCTCAATTGTCAATTGCTACGCGCTTTCGGGCAGCTCAAAGAAAAAGATAGCCCCCTCCCCTTCATGTGAAACAAACCAGATGCTGCCGCCATGGCTTTCAATGATTTTTTTGCTGATGGCCAGCCCCAGGCCCATTCCTTCTGATTTGGTGGAAAAATTCGGTACAAATATTTTGGATTTCTGTTCTTTAGGTACGCCCGGACCATTATCGGCCACGCTCACGGTCACGTTATCATCTTTGGCGCGGACTTCAATGGTTATTTTTCCGCCGTCGGCTCCATCAATGGCCTGAAGGGCGTTGGTAATCAGATTTACCAATACCCTGATTATCTGTCGCTTGTCGGCAAGAACATGATATTCCCGTTCTGGATCGAAGTGTAATTCAATTTTGGTCTTTTCGCCTGAGAACGTGCTGATTGCGGTTTGAGCGACTTCAATGATAGAAATACGCTGCATTTCAGACTTTGGCATCTTTGCAAAGTCAGAAAATGCTGTAGCAATAGCAGATAGGGATTCGATCTGCTCGATAATAGTTTTGGTGAAGCGCGCCAGTTTTTCTTCCCAGTCCGGGGTGTGGTCTTTCCATGATTTCTCAAGATATTGCACACTTAACTTCATGGGAGTTAACGGATTCTTTATCTCGTGCGCCACCTGTTTGGCCATTTCGCGCCAGGCACTTTCTCTTTCAGACTTCGAGAGTAATTCAGCGCTTAGCGAAAGTTCATCGATCATCCGGTTATATTCCATTACCAGGTTTCCGATATCGTCGTCCTGACGGTTCCACTCGATTTTTTCGTTCTTCCCTCCCAGGCGCACCTTGCCGATTTTGAGACGTATTTCCTTCAACGGCCGGGTTATTCGTCCGGCAATAATCAGAGCGATGACAATGGCCACCGCGATCAGAAACACATAGATATTGATGAACGTCATCATAAAGAGCGACAGTTCCTGTTTTAACTCGTTTTCGCGCGCAAAATAAGGCAGGTTCAGGTAGGCAGTTAGCTTATTCTTGTTGTTATAGAAAGGAATGTAGGCTGAATAAAACTCCAGATTCCCGATCTGTTCCTTATGTAGAAAAATAGTTTTTTTATTGAAAACCAGTTCTTTAAATGCCTCTGGATGCATTTTCTGTGACAACAAGCCTTCGTTGAAAATTTGCGGGCGCGAAGATGAGATCAAATTTCCATTCAGGTCATATAAATTAATATCGGTAAAAAATACATTCGAAAATTTCACGAGCCACATGGAAACATAGCTTTCCATTTCCGGTGTAAGACTATCATAATCAGCTAATTTTGCCTGTGTTTCGATTAGAATCGACAGCGTTTTTTCGCTCAGATTTTCGGTATTTTTATTTTCGTTCAGATTTCTGATATAGTAATACATTGATATCCCGATCAGAATGAAAGAGATTAGAATGATGGAGATCATCGAAATCTGCAACCTGTTTTTAAAATTCAGCAGCAGTTTGTTGTTTTTAAGCGGGAATTTTACCGCGATAATGAACGCCATCATAAAAATGGAAAAGAACAAAAACAACAAGGAAAAAGGTGCAATTATACTTAGAAAACCAACTTCTTTTTTGCTGATAATAAGGCTTGTAGATGCATCAACCCTGAAGAACAAGTGGCTGTAATTATTCCGTGTAAAGAACTCCATATTGCCTTGTATCGTATCGCGGGGATCCTGGATAATGCTGTAATAGTACTTCCCGTAAGCATCAGCCAATGTTCCATTTCTGTAACGGGCATAGGAGTAGTTAGACAGATCAGTGTTCAGGAAAATCTTTTTATCAATCAGTAGCTCCGGATAGCCTAAACCTTTGGGTATGAACTTAGAATACAACTCAATAAAGGCAAAAACGGTTCTTGCTGAATCGGGCTGAAAAACAAGTTTACTCATGTAACTATTTCCGCCCGTTCCATAGTTAAGCATATACAGGGCAGGGGAACTCGTGCTACGACCAAAATCGCTCATTACTCCTTCGAAATATTCGTTACAGCTCTGATTCACCATGGCCGGTTTAATGAACAGGCTGTCGTTATTATCGCATAAAGTAATCTGTATCTGATATTTATCCCAATAGCCCCTGAAGTACTTCTTCATCATGTAATCCACCACCACCGTTTCGTCGTTGCTGTATTCGCGCATCAGACCCAGGAGGTTTTCGTCGGAAACCATTTCCTGTTCCACGTTCATATACAGGTATTCCGCAATAGGATCCTGGCTGTTTGAAAGTTTTTGTGCCAGCGACTTACGTTTCTCCTTTTCTTTAAACGAATTACTGTTCTCGAGGGTATAGGTGGTGATAACAGAGAAAAAAACCAAGCCGAAAATCAGGCGAGTAAAAAGGTATTGTTGCTTCCCGCGTTCGCGCACCAGCCAGAAGCCAAATATGAATATTATATAGCTGAAAATCTGATAGATATCCTGATCTTTCCACGAAAATACAATCAGGAAAAACACACTGCTCCCCACAAAAGCCGGGATCAAAAAATCAGACTTTTTTGTTGTTATACTGCTGATTATACTAACAATCCGGGCACTGATAAGTACCACCGATAAGATAATCGCAGCCATTATAACGAATCCTAAAACGCTGTAATAGTTAAAGTTAAATATGTTATTAACCGTATAAGGAATAACCGAATCCACTACCATATTGTGGATCAACCTTAATGAAAAAAGGTAAAGGAAACCTAATAAAATGACCAAAATCCCACCGATTGCCATGGCTAAAATACGGTGTACATTGCGGTAATATCCAGCAGAAAACCTGAAGTATTTATAAAATACCCAGGCAATTACAATAAAAAGTGCTGCATTTACGAGCAAATCGCCAAACGAAGGAAGCAGGTCGCTGGAGGCAAAGTTTAGCGGACTGAACAGCGACGAATGATATAGGGCCGAAGGAATTTTAAAATGGAATAATAATAATCTGACGATGAAAACATCTAAAATAAAGCTTCCGATAAACAGCCAGGTGCTTTTATAATAGGCATACAACAGACGGTGCGCGTGGAAGAGTGCTGCAATAAAAAACAGCAGTCCAATAAAATAGAGTAAAAACATCAGGTTAGAATGGCTATCGCTTTCAATGATCTTCCTTTTGTATTTAATTGAAAATAAAAATGTTCCATCGCTTCCATTAATGTTATAACTTCCACTCTCTTTCAGTACGTTGTGCTGTCCGTGAATATCAAAATCCTGCTGAAAATCGCTATTCAGGAAATCGTTTTCGTAGCGATATTCGTGCTTTATCAGTATCAGACCCATGAAACGGGTAGCTCCATCTGTTTCCTGAATTACCCTGTACCAGCCATTTTCGAGTTTAACCATGGCCGAATCAAAAACGGATGAATCGTAAATAATCGGCACCGGCACGGTAACATCCGACCAGTATTCGAGCGAATCGTTCTTGAAAAAGAATAAGGAGCCGCCGTTTTCGGCAATATTTTGGAAAGCGTCGTTGCGAAAAAAGTTTTCCGCCCCATTCTCATGAAATGTTTCGCGGGCAATTTTAATCATGCCCAACATCTCACCTTCCTTATTATTCAGTTCTTCCTGAAATTTCCTGGTGAGCACTTCATAATTCTTACAGGAATTTTCGAAATGTAAATTCAATAAAGTAGCCGCAACAATAAACATTGCAGAAAAAATCAAAAAAAATAGCGCTTTATTTTTGATCCAGGATTTCATGAATTATTTTTCGGTGAAGGACTCAAACAAATTTAACGATAAAAAACGTTTAAGAAACCGTTTTGAATTCTTAAATAAATACGGCACGCAACCACAAAGCCGTCATCCCGGGTTACTATTGCTAAAGCAGAGCCGAAGACAATCCGGGAGAACTGCGACGTCAGATTTTTCTTCCTTTGATTTCAAAGATCAAAACAATTTCAAAGAAAAGCCAGGTCAAAAACTCCAGCAGTTACATTTTTTGAAATTCAGTTTTTCGCAGCCTTCTGAATCTGGAAATTTTTAAAATTCAATAAAAATTAAAAAACGGCTTGATTAAATTTTCTACTAGTCTTAAAAAAATATCTTCGTGTCTTCGTGCCTTCGTGGCAAGTGTTTTATTTTTCTTGGTGCCTTTTTCAAAAAAAAATTGAAATCGGGTCAAAAAACGACCTTTTAGGATGCGTTTTAATCAATTTTCTCAAAATTTACGACCCAACACTCCACAGAGGGGTGTTTTTCGTTTTAATCGCTTAAAAAGACCCCTTTTCTTTCCGAAGCACATAAATCAGACTCGAAAAGTTGTTTTTATTCCTTTTTGCCCATTTGTTCGATCGCAATCCGGTAAAAAATGCTTTCAGGTAAGAAGTCGTTCCTTTTTGATATTTTTCGCTCAGGAGACTTATATAATATGAATCAAATTTCATGGGTCGGATTTCGACGCAGGATAATTTCATTTTCTCAAAAAAGTCCAGCGCTACATTTTGTTTAAAATGGAGAAGGTGTCGGGGCACATCATAACCTGCCCAAAATTTTCCATAATGTTGCGCATCGTAACAAGAAGGATTCGGAATGGCAATAACCAAAATTCCATCATCCTTTAAAAGGGATTTCAGTTGGCTAATTCTTTCCCCTGGTTTCGGCACATGTTCCAACACATGCCACATGGTAATAACATCGAAGCTTTTTTGATCCAGACTTTCAAGTCCCTTTTCATCAAGCACGTTTAACCCCTCTGTTTGAATAGCAAAATTCCGGGCATCCTCATCCGGTTCAATTCCGGTGGTTGTCCATCCCTTATTTTTAAAAAATGCCAGAAATCCACCGGTGGCGCAACCAACGTCCAGAATTTTTTTTCCGCCGCTGAGCGCGTTGATCATTTTAAACTTCTGCTTAAAATTGTGTTTTCTTACCCTATGGTAGACCTGCGAAATGAGTCCTTTGCGGGTATTGGAATGCGAAATATACTGTTCCGATTTATAGTAATTCCCCAAAACCTCTGGTTCAGGTCTGGGGTTGGTAAACATCATTCCGCAATTTAAACACTCACTAATTGGAAACACTTCACCACTCAAAAAGAAGTCCGGGCAATCCAAGGCAGTCTTAAACTGATCACTTTTACAAACCGGACAGGCACTTATATTTTCCATAATTTTTACTTTCTAATTCATTGTTTCACGTGAAACATTTATCGGCCCAGGTACACCAGCAACACCGAAATGTCGGAGGGCGAAACCCCTGCAATTCGCGATGCCTGACCAATGGTCGCGGGTTTTATGCGGCTCAGTTTTTCACGTGCTTCAGAAGATAATGAGTTAATCTGATGATAATCAAAGCTTTCACGTAACTCAATGTCTTCCAGGCGTGATAACTTGTCGGCTATTTCTTTTTCTTTCTCAATATAGCTCTTATACTTGATCTGAATTTCGGTTTCTTCCATCACTTCCTGGTCAATCCGGGGTGTTTGAACAACGAAATTCTCCAACACCGGATAATGTTTTATCAGGTCAATAAGGGTAATCTGAGGACGTAAAAGAAGCGTTGTCAGTTTGACTTTTTGTGAAATTCCCGGGGTTTCTTTTAGCGCCAGCAAGGCATTAATTTCTTCCGGCAACACTGTTTGCTGATGCAGAAAATGCTTTAATTTTTCAACCGCCTCGTACTTCAGTTTACAAATGTCATTGCGTTCATCCGAGGCCAAACCAATCTTGTGCGCTAAGGGCGTAAGGCGAAGATCCGCGTTATCCTGCCGCAATAAAATTCTGTATTCTGCCCTCGAGGTAAACATGCGATAAGGCTCATCCACATCCTTCGTGATCAGGTCATCAATCAATACCCCAATGTATGCTTCCGACCTTTTCAACACAAAAGCTGGCTGTTCGTTTATCTTTAAATGGGCATTAATTCCGGCCATCAAACCCTGCCCGGCAGCTTCCTCATAACCGGTGGTTCCATTAATTTGTCCGGCAAAAAAGAGGTTGGGAACCAACCTTGTTTCGAGGTTATTTTTAAGTTGGTCGGGTGGAAAGTAGTCGTACTCGATGGCATAGCCGGGCCGGAAAATCCGTATGTTTTCGAAGCCTTCAACATGCCTTAGTGCCTCTTCCTGGATGTAATCGGGGAGCGATGAAGAAAAGCCGTTAATATAATATTCCACCGTGTCGGTGCCCTCGGGCTCGACGAAAAGCTGGTGCCGGTCGCGCGTCGAAAAGCGTTCAATTTTATCTTCAATGGAGGGACAATACCGGGGGCCTATGCCCTTTATCCTGCCCTGAAACATGGGCGATTTATCAAACCCTGTCCGGAGAATTTCGTGCACTTTCAGATTGGTATAAGCCAACCAGCAACTCTTTTGTTCCAGCAAAACGCGGGTATCCGTAAAGGAAAATTTACCCCCTTCATCATCCCCTTTTTGCTCGAGAAGTTTGCTGAAATCGATGCTTCTGCCATCCACCCTCACCGGTGTTCCGGTCTTCATTCTTTTACTGACAAAGCCCAATTTTACCAAATTCGCGGTAAGGTCAGGGGCCGAAAAATCGCCCATTCTTCCCCCTTCAAACTTGACTTCACCGATGTGGATTAACCCGTTTAAAAAGGTGCCACTGGTCAGCACAACCGCCTTACTTTCGATCACAATTCCCATCCTGGTTCTGACCCCATAAAGCCGGTCCTGTTTCACCACGATGTCCTCCACCCGATCCTGCATGAAGTCGATCCGGGGGTTTTGCTCAAGGAGTTTTCGCCATTCCTGGCTGAATTTTACCCGGTCGTTTTGCGCTCTTGGACTCCACATAGCGGGTCCTTTTGAACGGTTCAGCATCCTGAATTGGATCATGCTCCGGTCGGTGACAATGCCGCTTAAACCACCCAGCGCATCTATTTCACGAACGATTTGTCCTTTGGCAATGCCACCCATGGAGGGGTTGCACGACATCTGGGCAAACTGAGTCATGTCCATCGTAATCAACAGCACCCTCGAACCCAGGTTAGCTGCTGCCGAAGCCGCCTCACAACCTGCATGTCCCCCACCTATCACCACTATATCATAACTTCTTTCCATGCTTCAATGTTCCACGTGAAACTAATCTCTCAATGTATATGCATCCACCCGTAAATCGTCAATAAAACACGTCATTTTTGAACGGTTCCAAATGTAAACAACCACTTCGTCTTGTATACATCTGACCTCAGGCGTCTGATAAAAAGCTTCCACTTTTTGCCAGGTTCCGGGTGTTTTATCTTTTACTTCGTAGGTTCTGTATTTGTAATTTCCTCCCTTATGCTGGGTGCTGATCACCAAAAGGGGCACCTCTCCTGCTATACTATCCGGAAAATAAAACCAGACACTTGCCTTAATCCATGCATGATCTTTATGGGTAATTCCGTTAAAGGTTGTCCGGATTTCCGGAGAGTATTCCATGGTGCTATCCATCCTTAAACTATGGTCTGCCGTATGGGAAGTATCGGTAGAATAACCGGCTTCAAAACCGGGATACATTACGTCTTCAAAATCGTACAAACCGATGTTTCTGCAGACATATTGTTCGGGATTTTTAAACTCGTCGACCCATCCGAAAGAACGTTTGGTAAGGAGCAGTTTTTCGTTTTCAGCCTCATTACCGGTCTTACCAAAAATCTTAAAATAGTAGGCCCGGGTCATCCGGTCGCTATGCAAAATGTAGTGCGTATATTGCCAGGTCTGAAACAAATTCAATCCCAAAAGGGCGATAATGATGCAGCCGAAAACCCACTTCAGAATTTTCCAGTTCATCATTTGCTGGAAGAAAAATCCCATAGCAATGGCCAAAACGACGTACGAAACGATGAGCGGTCGCTGGCTATATCCACCCCCATACCACCACTCGGTCCAGGAGGCAATCACATAAAAACTAATCAGGAAATAGATAAATAATGGCCAGAATAAATCTTTCCGTTTGCGGTATAAAAACACAAAACCCACCAGTCCAAAAACCATCAGTGGAGTATAAATAAGCCATCCTTTTCTGAAGCTGAAAAGTACATCTGCTATATGGGGATTAAGGAGATCAAGACCGATTCCGGGATTATTATAACTATCGAAAATCCACGACCCGGCTTCCTGCTTCCAATAAAAAAACTGAGGAAACAGCACCAATAATCCGGCAAATAAAAGAACCGCCAGATGCCACCAATAATTCCGGATTAACCGGAACTTAGCTTTTAAGCCTCCCTGCACCGGCCAGAGAATGGGAATCAATACACAAAAAATTTCGCTGGGTTTTATCAGGGCAATCAATGCACACAATCCACCAATAATGACTGCTTTCAGTAAGGTCGGTTTTTCATGCCAGCGAAGGGTAAACCATACCAGTGCCGCCAGCAGGGTAAACAAATAATTGGCGGTTGCCGATCCCCCGATGGAAGTAAAGTACAAATAATTGGTCCCTAAAACGAGCACCACCAGAACCAGGGAAACTACATGTTCCGTAAAGAATTTTTTCAATATTTTCCACAGAAAATATAGTCCTAAAGAAGTGTATACCACTCCCCCATAAGCAATTGCAGTCTGGTAGGGCATCGAAAAACCATCGGTGGGATAACCGCCGATTTGAGCCCAGACATGGCCGATAAAAAAGAAGGGAAGGTACATGAGGCCCATACCAAAAAGAAACCAGTACATCCACGTTCCGTTGGGACCAACGTATGCCTGGTAAAGTGTTTCGCTGGGTTTATACTGCGTCATAAGCTGGTTCACCCATTGGATATTATCCAACCAGATATCATCCTGAATGAATTTCGCGGGAAGCCATAAATAATAGCCAAAAACATCCCAGGTGAGGGTGCCGGCAGTGGGTGTCAGAATCCGCACCACCCAAATAACCATCAGCAGCACGATAAGCACGATCAGGGAAGTGCGCCTCCCCTGAAAAAATCCATTAAACATACGCAGATCTTTGAATTTACAGCAAAGATAGATAATAATCCTCTTTGGCTGTCATTTCGGCTTTTTCAGCCTCTGTACTATCGTTATAACCACATAAATGCAGCGATCCGTGGATCATAACCCTGAGTAATTCGCCGGCTACAGGCACTTTGAACTGTGCGGCATTTTCTTTTATACGATCGATGCTGATGTAAACCTCTCCGGTAAGCGGGCGCGATTCCGCCGGAAGTTCCTGGTCGGAATAATCGAAAGTGATTACATCCGTATAATAATCATGTTGCAAATAAGCCTGGTTGAGTTCGAGCAGGTAATCATCGGAACTCAGAATAATATCAATGCGTGCAAGCGTTTTGGATTCACTTTTAAAAAGTTTCCACAAGAGCAATTTAACATTCGAACTATCGGTTACCCGGTAGGAAATCATATGATAATGCAGAAAAACTGGAGGTGTGGCAGCCATGGTTCCGGAGCTTATCGAAGGTTGTCTTATTCGGCTTTTTTGGTTTTTTCTTCCTTGCCGGTTTTGATAAAATCGTTCAGCAGCGTTCTTCTTTCAATCGAAGTCTGCTGATTGATGCTGGCAATCGAAAATAAGATACGGATACACCTTCCACGGTCCGTGAAACTGACCTCATCCGCTAAGGAATGAATCAGATACAAACCAGTACCCTTGCCTTCAGGATTGCCCTCAACATCGGTGGCATCAGGGATATTATCGAAATCAAAGCCTTTACCTTCGTCACGGACTTCAAACAAAAAGCCTTTAGGACGTGGTTCAAAACTTATCGTGATAAATTTTTCAGGATCCGCGGCATTGCCATGAAACATCGCATTTTCGAAGGCTTCAGTCAATACCACAAGTATATTACCAAAATAACTATTGTTTATATTATACTCGTCACATAGTTCTTCGGTGAACCGTTCCAGTTTGTGTACTTCAGTGGGTACAGATCTCAGTTTAAGGCTACGTTTTTTCATTTCTGGTGCTCCTACTCAACAAAATTATAAAAATACTCGTTCACTTTTTGTTTGTAGAAGGAATTTAAAGCTGGTGGGACCGTCTTTAACAATTCCTTCCCGTCCTGTTTTAGCCTGTTATACTTAAAAAAGTCATTTGGGTTACTATAATTTTGATTTTTTGCTTCATTTGACTCTCTTTTTTCATCTAAGTCTCTCTCCTTCTCGGCTTTCTCTGATTCCAGTAAACGGGTAAGAATGTCCTGCTGACGTTTTAATGTTTCATTGCTAATGGTTTTATTCACCAGATCCTGTTCGGTTTTTTCCATTTCTTTCATCATTTCTGCAATATTGCCACTGTTTTTGCCGCCATTCTTTTTGTCCTCATCTCCATACTCCTGCAACATCTGCCTGAGGGCTTCCTGCTGCGCCGCCAGCCGGGCAAGCTGCTCACTCATGGATTGCTGTCCCTGCCCCTGCTTTCCGGGAGTTTTGCCCTCCATCTGATCCTTCAACTGCTGCATTTGCTTATTGAGCTGCTCCTGCATCTTTTTCATGGTGGTAGCACTGGGCTTGCCCTGGCCAGGCTTTTTGCATTTACCACTGTTGCAATTGCTTTTCGATTGCTGTTGCTGCTGCTGCTGCATCTGGTCTAAAACCTCCGCCAATAACAGTGCAAGATTGTTTACAGATGTCATTACATATTGCTGATAAGTAGCTGCATGAGGTGTATTTCTGTTATGAAGTGCTTCCAGGCTGCTTTTCATATCCGTTTCAATTGCACTCATTTCGCGGTTCACAAAAGGTTCGATCATGGGTTGCCGCTTACTGAGGGCATACAAGGAATCGCCCACCATGCTGATCTGATCTTTAAGCTGCTTCTGACGTTCCATAAGTTTCACGTAACGCGGATCGTTAACGGCAGTGGCTTTCAACTCATCCATGACATCCTCCTGCGCAAACGATACCCGCACCAGGTTCTCAAGGATCTGCCGCAAGGCATTAATATCTTCTTCGGCTTGCTCCTGCTCCATTTCTTCCTGTGCCTTCTTTAATTTCTCTGAAAGCTGTTCCATCTGATCAGCAGCACTCTCCTGTGCTTTAGAAGCCCCGGCCTTTTTACCTTTCTGAAGCTGGTCGCTGCTTTGGCTCATCTGCTGTTGTATCTGGCTTTCCTGCTCGTCGGTATTCTCGAGGTTATTCGGGCGTTCCAGCGAGTTGTTCTGCTTCTGAAGCGTATCCATTTCCTGGCGCAGGCCTTCGAATTCCTTATTCAGTTCATCCTGCTTGGATTTCAGTTCCTCAGGTTTGGTATTACTATTCTTCGACTCTTCAGCCAATTTCTCTTGCTTGCTCTGCAATTCATCCAGTTTCTCAATGGTTTCCTGCAGTTTTTTATCGAATTCAAGTTGCTTGAAAAGTTCCAGGTTGCGATCGAGTTCTTTTTTAATGTCTTCGTTGGTAAGCTTCATCTTATCCAACATATCCTTTACGTCTTTCTTTTCCATTTTATCGATCATTTCCTGAAGCTTTTTAAACATTTCCTTCATCTCATCGGTCATGACCTCATTGAATAATTTCTCGAGCTGCTTCTGTTTTTCCAGAATTTCCGGATCAATATTCTTGTATTCCTGCTCCCTGATATTGTTCTGCTGGTTCTCCAGGTTTAACTGCTCAATCTGCAACTGCAACTCCTGTTGCTTGTTGAGCAGATCCTGCAATTGCTTTTTCTCCTGGTAGTTCAACGATTTTTTATCGGTGAGCTTTTTGTCCATTTTCTCAAACTCGCGCTGAAGCTGCTGTGTCTGGCGGATAGCGTCTTCCATTTCCTTTTTGATCTGCTCATTTGATTTATCCGTTTGAGCGGCAAGTTCTTCCAGGGTAGGCGCCTTAAACACCATACGCTGCGAACGCGTTGATTTACGGCCGTTCACCCCGTCGTTATCCCAGACTTCAAAGTAGTATTCAACCTCATCACCGGCTTGTACCTCCAGCTCGTTCAGGTCAAAAAAGTAATAAAACTGTTGCTGGGTAATCCCGCCATTGATAGGCACTGTGCGATATTCCCAGGCGGGTTCTTTTCCTTCGCTTTCTTCCTGACGGAGCTTTTTATATTTAAACTGCAGGGTGCTGCAGCCGTAGTCATCACGGATGTTTCCGGAAAAATACAGACGCTTGTCATATACCGAATCTTTGAACGCCTGCACATCAATTGCCGGATACTGATCGGCAATCACACTGATGATATACTGCATGGAATCTTTATTCCCGAAATGTTCATTTTGTGTTTTCACAGAATACGAGAGCGATTGTTTGCACACCATCGAATAGAGGAATGTTTCGCCTGCCATGGGGGCCAGACTGGCAACCTTGTCGGGAAAACGAAATTCCACCTTGCGGGTATCGCGCGTATGCAGTTTCCAGCTCACCTTTGTACCCTCGGGCACTACAATGTCGCCAGAATTTTCGAGCCGCTCATCCTTTTTTTGCAAATAAGCAGGGTACTGCAGCATCAGCTCGAAATTCAGCACCACAGGGCGCGCTACGACCTCCAGGGTATATACTTTAGAACGGAACCCTTCCGCGATCAGATAGAATTCAGTATCCTTCTGCAGATTCTTAAAAGTATAATGAAACCGGGTAGCATTCTCTTTGGTAAGCCGGTATTTGAAATCGTTGAGCACGATACTCACCTCATCAGGAATTTCGTCGCCCTGCATTTTTACATCCAGCACAAAATCCTCCTGCTGCACGGCTTCCAGCGGGTTATTCATCACCTCAAAGGTAAAAGGGGCGGGCTTTTCGTAATAGGTGGTATAATCCACCAGCCGCTTCGACGGCCCAATGATGATGCTGGGAGCAGAAACCAGCAATACCAGCAGAATCAGTACCGGTGGGAGGGCAAATTTCAGATATTTCCGGTTAACCTTAAAATCAATGGCAGAGGTAAAGGGAACCGGACTCAATTTCCTGATCTTCTGATCAATTGCGGCCTCCAGCAAGTTATTCCCGGGACCTGTCTGCTCGTGCTGCCGTTTTAACTGCAGAACATTAAGCAGTACATCCTTCACTTCCTGAAAATGCCGTCCAATCACCTCTGCAGCCTGTTCGTGGCTCAGGTGTTTTCCGATTTTGATCAGCGAAGTAAAAGGGATTCCGATATATCTTATAATGATATAGGCGTTAACAAGAATATATGCCCAGAAGAGAAAGGCCCTGATTCCGACCGGAAACCAGGCAAAATATTCCACTACATTCACCAGAACATAAAAGGCCACCAGGGCGCTGATGGCATATAAAACTCCACGAATAATCAGGTTTTTGTAATATTTCCTGATAAATTCATCCAGCTTATCAATTAATATGGAATATGAATCCTTCATGTCGCCCTGCCCAACTTTAAGTGTTCCAAACGGAAACCGCCTGTCAATATTTTTGTATGTTTGCAAAATTACGAATTTTCAGGCGTTTCTGTGCCGTACCAACTGTTAACTTTATACAATTCACTATGCAAAGGTCATTACTTTTTATCCTGCTGATTGGTTTCAGCCTTCCCCTGTTGGCTCAGTTCGCACCTGCCACGATTGACAATAAACACTTCGACCGGCCGGCTTCCCATCAAAAAATTGCCTTTTCAGGAATGAAACAAAGTGCGCTCTTAGACAACTATGATGTGCATTTTTATTTTCTGGATATACAGCTGGAACGCACCAGCACCGAGGTTGCGGGAAATGTTCTGGTACAATCAACCACCACAACCACACTGGATACTTTTGCCCTGGAGCTGATTGATGAGCTCACGGTAGACTCTGTGTTTATCAATGGAGCGATCAGGCCCTTTCAGCATTTAAACGATCACATTTTTATCCCCCTCTCCTCCCCGGCCCCTTCAGGCTCCAACCTAAGCACAAAGGTATATTATCACGGTAATCCGGCCACCGGTGGCGGGTTCTTTTCGGGCATCTCCAACGACTTCAGCCCGAGCTGGGGCAATCAGGTTACCTGGACACTTTCGGAGCCTTTTAATGCCAACCAGTGGTGGCCCTGCAAACAGGTGCTTACCGACAAGGCTGATTCCAGCTGGGTATTCATCACCACCGACAACACCAACAAAGCCGGCTCCAACGGCATTCTTACCGCTACAGTTCCCGTGTCCGGAAGTAAAACCCGCTATGAATGGAAAAGCCGCAATCCGATCAATTATTATCTGATTTCCGCCTCAGTAGCTGAATATGTTGAATATAATATTTATGCCCATCCGGCAGGAACGACAGACTCGCTGCTGATCCAAAACTATGTTTATAACAACCCCGGAACCCTGCCCAATTTTCAGGCTGAAATTGATCTGACCGATGACTTCATTGAACTGTATTCCGATCTGTTCGGTCTGTATCCGTTCATGAACGAAAAGTACGGACATTGCATGGCGCCCATGGGTGGCGGTATGGAGCATCAGACCATGACGACCCTCGGCTTTTTTGATTTTTACCTGATCTGCCACGAACTCGCCCATATGTGGTTCGGCGATAACGTTACCTGTTCGACCTGGAGCGACATCTGGATCAACGAAGGATTTGCTTCCTACGCCGAATATCTCGCAGCGCAGTACCTCGATAGTTACACTGAAGCGCAATCGCATATGGCCGATGTGCATTACAGTGTTATGGAACAAAGTAACGGCAGCATATATATCCCCTTTGCCCAGACCAACGACGCCGACCGCATCTTCGATGGCCGCCTCTCCTATGATAAAGGATCTGCCATCATCCATATGATGCGCTTTGAAATGCAAAACGACAGTCTGTTTTTTAATACCCTCCGGAATTTTCAGGTGGCTTTCGGCGATTCCAATGCCACCGGCGACGACTTTAAAAATATCGCAGCAACGACCTCCGGGATCAATTTCGATGATTTCTTCAACCAATGGTACTATGGTGAAGGCTACCCTACTTATCAGATTACCTGGAACCAGACCAACGACAGCTTGTATTTTAACTCCACACAAACCACATCCTCTGCCGTTACCCCATTGTTTAAAATGCTGATGGAGCTCAAAATCACCTTTGCTGGCGGCGACACTTTAATCCGCTGGAATCAGGATGCACAGCTCACCAGCTTTAAAATTCCGTTCAATAAAACACCCACAGCCATTAACGTTGATCCACAAAACTGGGTGGTTGACGGACCGGCCTCGGTATCCGTTTCGGTTGCCGAAACCAATCATCCAGCCTTCTTTACCCTGGCGCCCAATCCCTGCGAAAACAGGCTGCTTGTGAGTTTTCCGGTTCAACCTGAGGCTTCCGCAACCATGATCATCAGCGATATTACCGGAAGAACGATTACGGAAATGCCCGCCAGCCAATATAACCAGCTGGATGTTTCGTCTTTTACACCGGGATTGTATATTGTAACGGTGCAGATGAGCCGTGACCGCTTCGTTCAAAAGTTCATCAAATACTGAGAGCCTGTTTTGATTGTTGAAAGCAGAGATCGCATGGCGGGTGTTCAGGAATTAGCCCGAAACATTATTTTAAGTACCTCATCTGCTTCCGGGCTCAGGTAGATAAAGCTTGTGTTATCTGCAAAGTGCAATTTAAATGCGGCGACACCTTCGCTTTCGCTATGAAAAAGAAATCCGTAATCAAGAATGGCCTTGATCAGCACTTTGCGCAGTTCGAGTAAGTTTTCTTCCGTCTGGCAAGGGATTTCGAGGCTCCATAAATAATTCCGGTCCCAGGTTCCTCCGTACGAAAGGCTGCTGAACGTTTTACTTTTCAGGATTTTCATCAGGGATACCGGGAATTCCGGGGCGTTCAGGGCCGGATAAATTTTAAGCGTTTCCCCTACCCGCGGGGCTTCAATGGAAGAAAAAAACCGGACACTGAGCCTGATTTTACCTCCGCATAATTTACTGTCAGGATATTTGGTAAAATCCCATAACCTGAAACTGTACGTGCGCGTACCCTCCGTCAATTCTACCTTAAACTCATTTTCGGGAATCCCGGTTACAGGGATATATTCGCGCTGCTTAAAAAAAAATGCTGTTTGCTCCAGTACGGTGTCGATGCTGCTTTTGATGGCACATTCCTCCATACTCCACCAAAAGGTCACCAAATCCGGCGCCCACTCCACCCCCTGGCAAAAGTGAATGCGCTGAGGTTCCATCTCCGAAATATAATCGCGGAAAACTTCGGGTGCAAGCCGTCCTTCCGGATGTTTGCGCGAAGCCATGATCGTTCCATAGCTGCCACCGGCCTCGAGTTCCATCCATTGCACAAAAGCCGTCAGGGAGTCTGGTTTCCCCGGTATTTCTGCATTGGCTGAGCCCATGCAGCAATAAAAAACCAGCAGAACAATTGCAAAATTTTTCATATAAAATATATCATTTCACAGGATTGTTGATTTTGCCCATGAACAAAATATTCTGGTGTGCATTTTCCTTAATGATAAAAATGAACGGCCTGTTAACATTGAATTCCGGGATCATCCCCGCACTTTTCACACGTATGATCACCGCTGTGGCTGCTGCGGCTTCGGTTCCTTTTTCGTTTACATCCACAAAGGCTTTATGAATAACTTTATCGATCATCAGGTCCTTTTTCCCGGTCATGCCCGATAAATCAGCACTCAGGCTGAAGGGGTGGGGCATGCCCATCTTTTTCAACACATCCGATAATTCGAATTCGGAAGTGGTTTTAAAGCGGGGGAGGAGGAGGTTGATTTTAGCCGGGAGTAGTTGTGCGATCCAGGCCTGGTATTTCCCGATACTGAGTTCCTGCTCCAGCTTTACCATAGAAGCAGCATCATCGGGCAACAATACCAGCATCGATAACGTGCTGTCGGCATAAGGGATTTCTGCTATCTGAACCTGTTCGTCCTTTAAATATTTAAAGGCCCCCTCCTTATGCATGAAAGGCGCCTCAACCGGGGTTTTGGGAGTAACATAAAACATTTTTTTCACCGTTTCCTTCTCATCAAAACTAACATCCCAGGTAGCGTTAAAATATATAGCATTCACCAGTACCAGCCGCGCCATCTCGGTGAGCATACCTTCTACAATTAAATTCTGAATACGGTTTTTAGTTCTCGTTGCCACCCATTCATTAATCGTGAGCCGTGATTTCTCCAATTCATTTTTAAAATCGAGCATCTGCAAACCCGCGCCATAATTGCTTTTTACGAGGTCGAAATAACTGTCCAGAAAGGTAAATTCCTTCTGGGCAAATATGGCATTGGCCGTACTCAGCTCTAACCGCTCTCCCTGGTTTAAACCCTCAATGTATTGAAGCAGTCCGTGATATTTCGGATGAAAGGTTTTCTGATCTGCCTCAAAATGCAGCACCTTACTCATCTGCTTTTCCGATTCTCCGCGGGCTCCGGCATAGGTCATCGCTAATGCAGCGGAAATGCTGTAGGGACTGAAAAAAACATTCTGTTCATCAGAACGGATATAGGAATATAATTCGAGGGCAAACTGATTATTTCCCCGGATCAGCGTGGTATCGGGCGCTCCGGAAGGTACGGGCACCTCTTCTGTGGTAACATTCGCAGGTGCGGTAGGAGCGGTTCTATGATTACAGGCCAACAAACTGCCGATGGTAACCAGCGAAAGAAAAACGAAATGTATTTTCATATCTATAAATTGTTAGGTTATTCCTGTGGATGAAAATGTTTAAATACCAGCGAGGCCTTGCTTTTCCCTACTACAGCTGCAATCTCCTCCTGGCTGGCCTGTTTTATTTTATGGACAGACCCCAGGGATTGCAGTAAACTGTGCGCTGCTGTTTCCCCGATGCCTTTGATTTCGGTAAGTTCGGTACGGATGGTATCTTTATCGCGTTTCTTCCGGTGATGCGTAATTCCAAAACGATGGGCTTCATCGCGCATATGCTGTATGACGCGCAATGTTTCTGATTTTTTATCAAGATACAAGGGCAGGGAATCATGAGGGTAATAGATTTCCTCCAGTTTCTTGGCAATCCCGATGACGCCCATCTTGCCATAAAGGCCCATGGCTTCCAGACTTTCCACAGCAGCGCTTAACTGGCCCTTTCCGCCATCAACAATGAGCAGTTGGGGCAATGGCTTACCTTCGGCGATTAAGCGCGTATAACGACGCGTAATGACCTCTGACATGGAAGCAAAATCATTGGGGCCTTCCACCGTTTTGATATTAAAATGCCGGTACTCACTTTTGGCGGGTTTGGCCTTTTTAAAAACCACCAGCGCAGAAACGGCATAATCGCCCTGAATGTTTGAATTATCAATACATTCAATGGTTTCAGGCAACTCCGTCAGACGTAAGTCCTTCTTCATTTTCTCAAGAATCCGGTTCGCATGCCGCTCCGGATCCGCCAGTTCGCGTTGTTTTTCTTTCTCCGCCTTGTAATACACGGCATTCCGGAACGACAAATCCAACAGTTTCTTTTTATCACCCTTCTGGGGAACCTGGATGCTTACCCCGGGTATCGGCATTTCCAGGGCAAACGGCAGTAATATTTCATTATGCTCGCTGAGTTTACGTTCGCGGAACTCGGCAATGGCCATCAATAACATTTCAGCAGGGGACTCATCCAGTTTCTTGCGCAGCTCAATGGTGAGCGACTGCACAATAGCACCGGTTTTGACTTTCATAAAATTGACATACGCGGCCTGGGCATCATCGATGATCGTAAATACATCCACCTGTTGAATTTGCGGATTCACCACCACCGACTTGCTTTTATAATTCTCGAGCAGTTCAAGCTTTTCTTTTAATTCCTGCGCTTTCTCAAACTGGTAATGTGTCGCAGCCTCCATCATCTCGTGGCGGAGCTGCTGGCTTACCTGATGCAGATCACCCTTCAGTATCTCCCTGATTTGCTGTATGTTTTTTCCATAATCTTCGGCGGATTGAAGGCCGATGCAGGGCCCCAGGCAATTTCCGATCTGATACTCCAGACAAACTTTATACTTTCCTGACCGGATCTTTTCCGGAGTCAATACCAGGCTGCAGGTTCTCAGCGGAAAAATCCGCCGCACCAGTTCCAGCACATTATGCATCATGCGCGCAGAAGCGTAGGGACCGAAATATTGCGAGCCATCATTCACCAGGGTTCGTGTGCTGAAAACCCTAGGAAAATCTTCGTTTTTAATACAGATCCACGGGTAGGTTTTATCGTCCTTTAATAAAATGTTATACCGTGGCTGATACTTTTTGATCAGGTTATTTTCGAGCAACAACGCATCATACTCGGTGTCGACCACAATAGGGCGGATATCAGCAATCTTCCTGACCAGCACCAGCACCTTACCGCTCACCCCTGTTTCTTTGGTGAAATAGGAGGTGACCCTTTTCTTCAGGTTTTTGGCTTTCCCCACATAGAGCAACACGCCCAGCTGATCATAAAACTGATAGACCCCCGGTGATTCCGGCAGTGTTTTCAGCAGGTTCCTGATATGATTTTCGTTCTCTGTTTTGGGGCTACTCATTGCAATGGCATCATGATTCCTACAAAGGTAATGGTTTCCATAAAAAAAGGCCCGCCCGCGGCAAGCCTTCCTTTAAAAGATCGGGTTTTAAGCCTCCATCACAGAGGTGACTTCAATGGCAGGAGGGGCTGCAAAGTGTTGTTTCACCTTACACAATCCCGCTACAGCGATAAGCGATTCCACATATTTTTCCGGAAAATCTTTAGGGACACGAATTTCAAGCCTGATGAGTGTGGCCATACCCTTCGCGTCGAACTCATGTTTCTGAACAATGCTGATTCCCTCCGTGGCAATCCCGCGCTGATCGCAGAAACCTTTTACATAAATACCGGCACAGGTGGCCAATGAAGCAAGAAACAATTCAAATGGGGTCACCGCATTGTCATCACCGCCACCATTGACAGGCTGGTCGGTCTTTACAATATGGTTGCGGACTTTAGCATTCACACCTTTTTTTCCTTCAAAAAAAACTTCGATATCCATAATACCTTAATGGTTAATTGTTAATGATTAATTATTAATGATCAATATGAAATGGAGCCCAGGGTGAATACATCGGCACCGTTTTCTTTGGCTGTTTGCATGGCTGTTTGGTTCTGCATAATATAACTGCCCCAGACATTATGATCCCATACATGAGGCGTATCGAACCAGCTTTCGATGTTCATCCTGATTTCCAGGGTAGTCGTAGCATCCTTATTCACATTAAAAGAGGCGTTGTTCATGGTAACCGTAAAGTAATTCTGAACAAAACCGGTGATAGAATCTACAACAATTACCCCGCTGGCATAGGTTTGACCAATGCCCATATGAAAATCGAACGGAACAATCTGATCCGCGGTATCTTTCCACTTTCCATTCAACTTCATATAATGATAACCGCCGCCGAGAAATTCCGGCCAGGCCATGTCGCGCTCGGGCGGATTAACATACATATACGACATGTTTTTGACCGCTGTAATGCCAAACACAAAGGTAACAGAGGTATACGCCCCGGCTTTAACCGGATCCACCACGGACCATTCCTGTGTGGAAGGAAGGTCGGAATCCACATAATGAATATCCGCCACATCATCAATAATTACTGATGACCCGTCACTGCCATGCAGCACCACATCCGAAATAAAGTACTGAACTTCATTAACGAGGTATTGGTTCCCCGCGGCATTCACATACATCAGCGAATCAGTAATCAAAGGGTTACCATCAACGGTTTGTGTGAAGCGTAGGGTAACCTTACCGGAATCAACAGTAGGAGGGGGAGGGGGAGGATCCTTTTTGCAACCGCTGAGGACCGCCGTAAATAAGCAAATGAATAACAGCAAATTATTTTTCATAGTACATCATTAAACTCAGTAATTAATATTTTTAGGCCCATCAGGGACCGGATACCCTAACCAGAAAAAATCCACCTCACCCCCATGGAGGCTGAGATTCAGCACAAATATAACCAATTCCGTATTAAAACAGAAGGGCAGGGAGTACCCAAAAGCGAAAAATATTACTCGGATTTCCGCACAATCAGGCCAATCTGCATGATATCCGCCGTTTCCACCAGCGGCATGATGTTCTGCACTTTGAAAGTGTAAATGCCCTTTTCGGGAAAAGTGATATCGCTAAGCCATTCAAAATTGATATCCCAGATATCTCCGGCGCCCTCTCCCTTAAAAGAGCTATCGGTATTGCGGACAAAGAATTCATAATCCCTGGTACGTTCTTCACCCGAAGGATAAACTGAGGTAAGGTTTACCTTAAGGTTGGCCCAGGGATAGTAACTGGTGTGACGAACGGCCAGGTCAACATCGTAGGCGGATTCAATATCCTGAATATCCACGGTAAAGGTCACCACGTTGTCGCGTGCCCAGGTGTTATTAGGCATATCTTCAAACTTTTGATACACCTTTGAAGAATCGCACGAAATCAAAAGAAGGGCAGGCAGCAGGAAAAGGAATACTTTTTTCATACGACATGATTTTTAGGGAAAATGATTACTCGAAAATTATGATGTAAATTTACAACCTTGATTGGTAATACACGGATTTTATGACAAAAAAAGCAAAGACAAAATATTACGTAGTCTGGAAAGGCCTTAAAACAGGCATTTTTGATAGCTGGGAAGAATGTCGCAAACAGGTACATGGAATGGACGGCGCCCTGTATAAATCATTTGAATCGCCCGAAGAAGCACACAAAGCATTTCTGGATCCCCCGCAAAAACACATTTACAAAAAGTCAAACGAACAAGCCACGCAGAAGAAACGTATTTCCAATAAAGATATTATACAGGACAGTATATGTGTCGATGCCGCCTGGAACACTGCTACCGGCGATATGGAGTACCGGGGTGTTTATACATGGAATGCGGAGGAAATATTTCACAGGGGGCCTTACCGGGATGGGACGAACAACATCGGTGAATTTCTGGCCCTGGTTCATGCCCTGTCGCTGCTCGAAAAAAACGGAAAAAAAACACCCGTTTATTCCGATAGCAAGACGGCAATAGTCTGGGTAAGGAATAAACGGGCCAATACGAAACTGCAACCAACTCCGCGAAATGCTGAACTTTTCGATTTGCTCGCCCGAGCCGAAAAATGGCTTAAGGAGCACACATTTTCAAACCCCATACTGAAATGGGAAACCCAGTCCTGGGGAGAAATACCAGCAGATTTCGGAAGAAAGTAAAAACGTTTCTTAGTCGTTACATTTGCTGACACACTCTAAAATAGTGGCCAAAGCAGAATGTTTCAGATAGTAAAAAGTATTCTTTCCGTCTCTTTTGGATTCGAGAATGCCCTTACTCTTAAGAATATTCAGGTGATGAGAGGCCGCTGCCTGCTCGATCTTCAGTTTTTCATAAATAGAAGTTACATTCATTTTTCCATTGGTTTCAAGTAAACCAATGATCGCTATCCTCATCGGATGAGCAATGGATCTAAGCTTTCCGGCTGCTGCGTCAAGCTTGTGCATGTCTAATTGAGTCTTTGCCATAAAATTGAATTTTAATCAGTAAATAATATAATTTTAACAAATTTTTAAGTATTTAAAAATCCCCGAAAAACTTGATTTATTTATATGATGAGTTCATTTACATATGTATTACGAAAACAAAGGTACAAATAAAAATAAGATCGCAACCTATATATTAAAATATTTTTAACAATATTTTTGCTACCCATTAACGCCTTACCCATTCCATGGGGCAAAACGTATAAAAGCGACGGTATTAATTGTCTGCAATTTTCTTATTTACTTATATCGATAAGATAGAAGTTAACGGGGCGCGGTGAGCAATTTTCTTTCTTCCCTCCAGAAACAGCAGTTCAATAATGAAGCTTACCATAACCGATTTTACCCCGAATTTGCCAATGAGGTCGAGCGAAGCATTCGCTGATCCACCCGTAGCCAGTAAATCATCATGCAACAGCACCACGTCGCCGGGCTCCAGTGCATCTTTATGGATCTCCAGCTTGCCTTCGCCATATTCCAATGTATAGGACGTGGAATAGGTCTCTGCCGGCAGTTTCCCCGGTTTACGGATAGGGACAAACCCCGCACCCAGCCGATAAGCGAGTACGCTTCCGGCAATAAAACCCCTCGATTCAATGCCGACTACTTTAGTTATGCCTTTATCTTTATATTCCTCATATAATACATCCACTATATACTTGAATAATTCAGGTTCTTTTAATGCTGTAGTGATATCCTTAAATAAAATACCTGGCTGGGGAAAATCAGGAACATCCCGGATTGCACCCTTAAGGTCTTGTAACGTAACGGCCTTTATCATATATATTAATTATTAGTGTTACTCTTTTTTGCCAGTTGTCCGCAGGCAGCATCTATATCGGTGCCCATACTTTTCCGGACCTGAACCAGCATATTTTTTTCGCTTAAAATGCTCACAAAGGTATGAGTTTTTTCGTGACCCGAACTGTGGAACATGCTTTCCTTTATATTATTAAAGCAAATCAGGTTCACTTTTACCGGGAACGAACGGCAGAAACGGGCCAATTCGTGGGCATCCCGCTCAGAATCGTTCACATTATCCAACAGGATATATTCTATGATTATCCGCCCTGATGTTGTGTTATGATAGTCGACCAATGCCGCTGAAAGATCTTCGAGACTGTGTTTTTTGGCCACCGGCATCAATTCCTCACGCTTTTCCTGCCGGGCCGAATGTAACGAAACCGCCAATTGCACCTTGGGGAAATCCTCCGCAAAACGCCTGATTCCCTCAGGAATTCCGCTGGTTGAGACCGTAATGCGTTGAGGGGAAAAGCCAAAACCATATTCCGGATCAATCAACATTCGCAAACTGGAAGCAGTATTTTCGTAATTCAGGAAGGGCTCGCCCATCCCCATAAAAACAATATTATTTAATTTGTGTCCGGTCTTTTCAAGACTCATGACATTCAACGAAAACACCTGGTCAAAAATTTCCCAACCCAGTGCATCACGTACAAATCCGGCTTGTCCCGTCGCACAAAAAGCACAACACAGCGCACAACCTGCCTGGGTGGATATGCACGCAGTGGTGCGTTCACCCGAGGGAATTAAAACCCCTTCGACCATGGCGCCGTCTTCAAGTTTAAAAGATATTTTCTCGGTACCGTCGCTGCTGCTTTGGCGCACCTCAACAACTACCACCCCGATGTAAAAAGAAGATTGCAACAAGGCAATAAACGATTGCGGCAGGTTGCGCATTTCTTCGAAACTACGCACGCCCTTTTTCCACAACCAGTCGTTGATCTGCCTGATCCTGAATGCGGGTACACTATGTTCTGAACACCAGGCAGAAAGCGCTTCAGAAGAGATGATTTTAATATTGGTTTTTTCCACTGCTTATTTCCGTTTCCATAAAAACAGCCACGTACTCCTGAAGTTTCTTCAGCAGCTCATCCTTAGCCTGCTGAGGCAGGAAGGATGCCTTAAAGGCATTTTCGGACAGGGTGATCAATTCATCCATACTCAGCCCCCTGCCCTGTTGTACCGCATGGAAATTTTCGTTCATATAACCCCCGAAATAGGCCGGATCATCCGAATTGATAGTGACCACCAGTCCTTCTTCCATAAGCTCGCGTACAGGATGCTCTTCAAGATTTTCCACCACACAAAGTTTGTGGTTGGATAATGGGCAAACGGTAAGCGGAATCTGAAGGTCAACCAGACGATCTAAAACCTGCGGGTCTTCCAGACAGCGATTGCCGTGGTCGATACGCGATACTTTTAAAAAGTCAATCGCTTCTGCAATATAAGAGGCGGGTCCTTCTTCTCCGGCATGTGCAACCGTGAGAAATCCCATCAAACGGGCTTTATCAAAAACTTCTTTAAACTTTACCGGAGGATTACCCAGCTCGCTCGAGTCGAGTCCTACCGCGATAATAAGATGCCTGAAAGGCAGCGCTTCCTCAAGGGTCCTCATTGCTGAGGCGGCATCAAGATGCCTGAGAAAACATAAAATCAAATTGCTGCTGATCCCAAATTGCTTTTCTGCGTCAGCACATGCCCTGTGAATCCCATGCACCACTGTTTCAAAAGCAACCCCGCGCTCCGTGTGGGTCTGGGGATCAAAAAACAATTCCGTATGCAAAACATTTTGTGTGTGTACTTTACTAAAATACGCCATGGTCAGATCGTAAAAATCTTCTTCCTTCAACAATACACTGGCGCCTTCATAATAAATATCAAGAAATTCCTGTAGATTATTGAAATGATAAGCTGACCTGAGCTCCTCAATGGTGTGATATTTCAGTGAAATCTTATTCCGGTCGGCAATGCGGAACATTAACTCCGGCTCGAACGTACCTTCGATGTGGAGATGTAATTCTGCTTTAGGCATCCCCTCAATAAAACCATATAAATTATTCTTCCTCATAAAAGCTGAATTTTTTCCGGGATACAAAAATACAAAAAAAAACAGGGCTAAAGTGGAAGCCCTGTAAATTAATGTCTTAAAATCTATATCACCAGTTATCCTGCTTAATAACTTTAGGTTTCATGCCTTCCTTCAGGCTTTTGATAAGGTCATTCACAGCTTTATCAACCTGCTGCAGATAAATATCGCAGGCGGGCTGGTAAATGGGATCGTTTTTGTCGAGCCAGCGCTCCAGCGGAATTTTTGAAATGGCCACCAACGTAAAATCGGTGAAGGTGTAACGATAGCGACCTTCTTTAAACTCCAGGTTTAAATCGTACTGCACCACACCGCCTTCAGTGGTTTTAACACCGTTTTTATCCACATTATAGACTTTAATACGGTGCCTGATTTCAATCCTTGCGCCTTCCGGATCCCTTACCCTGGTGGCGTCAGCTGCGTTTACGTAATTTGCATTCACCCATTCGATGCACTGATTGTACATTTTGGCCGGAGTGCCTTCCTGAGTAACAACTTCTTTATAGGTGATTTTTTTGGTAGTCTCATCCACAGGAACCTGCGATAACCCGGCGGGTATCATTAATACCATACCCAAAACAGTCAGCAAAAAATTTCTTGAGTTTTTCATTTTTAAAGTGATTTAGAAATTGTACAAAGGGATCAAGCCCTCAAATTGTCTGCCAACTATTACACTAACGGATCAGTGTAAATTTCTGCTCAGTCACATTGCTTTTCCCATCAATTACCACCACCCGTAATTCGTTTCTTCCCATCACAAAATTATCATCAATGGGAATAATCAGAAGGTTGTTTTTCGCGTCAAATTCCATTACAATCCATTTTCCGTTTAACTCGGCACGGTATAATTTTACCCCTGATAAATCGTCGGTTGCATAAAACTTCAGGGTTTGCATGGAATTAATATTCTTATGGGAAGAAAATCCCACCGGTTTCACCAAAGGGGCTACAGTATCTGCTACAATAAGATAATCACCGAAACGGGAAGTCTTTGTCTGTACATAACCGTCTTTATATTCGCCGCCCACAGCCACCACAGTGTTCGGACCCTGTACACGGGCAATCAATAGTTTGGACTGATAATTCTCAGGAATCATTCCTGTCTTTATGGATAGTTGCAGGGGTTTTATCAGGGGGATATTGCTCTTACCAATGCGATGCACCAATCCATAACCATCTGTAATGCGCTTCATCTGCTCATAATAGAAAGTTATTGATTCAAACAGGGAATTCGCCTCCATATCCACAATGATTTGTTCATTATGAAAATGACCTGCCTGATCGTAAGCAAAGAGCCTGCTGCTGTCGGTAACCGGGGTAACAGGCAGTGTAGCGGTTGCCGGCTGTCCTTTTAACACAAGGGTTAACGTGGCTTCATTTCCTGCAAAATCCTTTGCACGAAGAATAACCTTCACGAATTTTTCTTGCTGAAACGAAATAATACCGCGCTGAACCAACGGTCCATAAATATTGAGCAGATTCCCTGAACTTTTCCTGAACATTAAAAACCTGGTTTTGGAGGTATTGTATTCCGGGAAATCAATTAAATCGTTCACCATACGTGTTTCGTCAAAAGAAAAAGAATCCGGACGGCATGAAAAAACGGTTGCTCCATCCACCAGCATTTCCCAGCTGAAAATACCGGTTTGATTCGTATTACTGGAAACATAATCGTAAACCAGCAGCCCCAGAGAACAACTCCCCGTAACCTTCACCGTATCGCTCAAAACGTAATTACTGATGCCCTTTTGTTTTTCAAAAGCATATACACTGGCAACGTTCTGCCCGTTTACAAGACTTCCTGCCCCTTCGGGATAAACCTTTAGTTTTTCAACCACAGGTGCTAGGATATCCGGGGCCGTGATGCCATATATCATAGGATTTAAAGGCCTTTCGGATTGTTCGCTCCTTAACTCAAAATGTAAATGGGGACCGGATGACGCTCCGGTATTTCCGCTGTAACCCAGAATATCGCCCTTTTTAAAGGGAAACAATGCCGGATCTGGAAACAATTCGATTTCAAAACTTTCTTTTTCAATCTGCTTACGCAAAATATAATCTTCCACCACCACATTAAATTCGTTCAAATGCCCGTAAACACTCACATAACCATTTGGATGGGTAAGATAAATTACCCTGCCGTATCCGCTGGCAGAGACCTTAATACGTGAAATATATCCATCAGCAATTGCATATACATTGGCTCCGACCCTGCCGTTGGTGGAATAATCCATACCACTATGCATATGATCAGGCCTTGGTTCAGCAAAAGTACCTGTGATTACAGGCTTTATTTCTAATGGTGCACGAAAATACCCCTCAGACAATGTCTGCTGAGCCGTCGAGTTCATCGATATCAGTAACAGAAACGTAAACGCAACACTAAAGAGCTTAACTTTCATGGTAGGGAAAAGATTATCAGTTAATAGGCTGGCTTGCGATTCAGAAAAAAACGACTAGTCTTTATCTGTTTCACAGAATTCTTTAACAAGTTGAAACGCTTCATTAAAGCCTAATTCGTACGATTTGATCCAGTCTTCACAGGCACCTGTTTTGTCGCCAAGCTCAGCACGTGCTATTCCGCGCAAATCGTAAGCTTCAGCAAAATTGGGCTCCAGGTCAATGGCTTTATTGAAATCATCCAGTGCGTCTTTGTATTGCAACAGCAGCACCTTGGCTTGTCCGCGGAATACATAAGCATCCGGGTCAGAAGGAGCTAATTTAATGCCGCTGCTGAACTTCTCAATCGCGCCTTTATAATCCTTAGCCAGCAATTTGGCATTGCCCTGATTGATAAATGCCGATAGCTGCTCACTCTTCTCACGGTTATCGTTCTGCACCACATGAGGTGGTTGCAAGCCCTTTAATTCCTCAGCAACTTCCCTCTTCGTGGCTAATAATTCCTGTATCTTTTCATAAGGAATCGCAAAATTGATGTTGGTATCCTGAATGGGAGAGGGGATCGAAATGCCCATCACCTTACCCTCGGTGTTGAGTACCGGTAGGCCGCTGTTTTCCATTACAATGGAAGCCCCGATCTGAATCAGTTTGATGGTGCCGTAATCCTTCAGCTCCATCACATTGCCTTCGCCAATACCAATGGTTTCATCATTTCTATGATAAAAAAGAAATAATTTTTCGGACGCTGCCGGGATCTTCTCTGCAAACATCAGGGGAACCCCTTCGGTAGTATTGACTTTTAAAATCACAAGATTGAGTTCTTCGCTGGCAGCAACATAACCGACAACATCAAAGGACTTATCCCCGGTGATCACGGCTTTTGCGCCACCCATGCGGGCCTTATTAATGACCTGATAATTGGTCACCACTAAATCCTTATCAATGAAAAATCCATATCCAAGTACATCCACACTTTTAAGCGTAACCAGCGAAGGCATACTTTTGTAAAAAATGGATTGCATATCCTGAGCCATGGCTGAAAAACCTAATAACAGACTCAAAACAAAGAAGATAACTCTTTTCATATCCTAATTTTTTTTCAAAGATACAAGTTTCATGGAATATATACGTAATACCTTCCGGACTTATCAACATTAAAGAGGGGAAAATTGCCTGCAAAATCATGCTCCATATCAATCGTAGTGGTTACCTTTACAAAGTTTCTACGGTTTTTGAAAAATGTCCGTACGAATCAGCAAAACAAACATTAACGATAAAGAAATAAAGTTATGGCGAAAAATAAAAAGACCAGATCACCAAAAAATACGCAGGCAACCTTTGCCAAAGCCATTCTGCAAGTATTAGGCGAAAACCCCGGTGTGGGGATGAATTACAGGCAAATTTCCGGAAAAATGGGAATGACAGATAACGCCAGTCGTGAATTGTTGCATATCTATCTGGAAAAACTGGTGGCCGACGGTACGATCGTCGAAATGAACCGGGGCAAGTATAAACTCAGTCCTGAATATCTTGAACAAACCGAAGCCCAGGGCGAAACCCTGGAGGGTACAGTTGACCTGAAAGCCAACGGGAACGCTTTTATCTCGGTCAAGGACCGGCTTGAAGATGTCTTTATTCCCCAGGAACATACCAATCACGCCCTTCATGGCGATACGGTTCTGATAAAACTTTTTGCAGGCCGCAAAGGCTACAAACCTGAAGGCCGGGTGATCCAGATTATTTCACGCGGGAAAGAAGAATTTGTTGGGGTACTGAAAATTTCAAAATATTACGGAACATTCATCGCTGATAGCAGTAACATGCCCGTCGATATTCTGGTGCCAACCGATCATTTTGCCGGTGCACATAACGGCGACAAAGTGGTAGTGAAAATTACATCATGGCCCCCCGATGCGGCAAATCCTCAGGGAGAAGTCATACAAACCCTTGGTAAACCTGGCCTGCACGAAGTTGAAATGCAATCCATTATCATCGAATATGGGTTCCCACTGCATTTTCCGGCAGCCGTCGAAAAAGAAGCAGCGAAATTGAATGCCACAATCGACGCAGAGGAAATCAAAAAAAGAAGAGACTTCCGCAACATTTTCACCATGACCATCGATCCGGAAGATGCCAAGGATTTCGACGATGCCCTTTCGCTGCGTAAGCTGGAGGATGGCCTTTGGGAAGTGGGCGTGCACATCGCTGATGTCTCCCATTACGTCCGCCCCGGAACGTTAGTGGATGCAGAAGCAGAAATCAGGGGAACCTCGGTTTATCTGGTCGACCGCACCATTCCCATGTTGCCCGAAATATTATCGAACCAGCTTTGCTCCCTGAATCCCAGGGAAGACAAGCTTTGTTTTTCAGCCGTTTTTGAAATGAACGACCAGGCCCATATCAGCAAAGAATGGTTCGGGAAAACCATCATCCACTCCAACCAGCGCTTCAGTTACGATGAGGTACAAACCATCATTGAGGCCGGAACAGGAACTTATTCTGAAGAAATTGCCACACTCAATCATCTGGCCACCACGCTGCGAAATGAGAGGTTCCGCGATGGCTCTATCGCTTTTGAAACAGAGGAAGTGAAATTCAAACTCGATGAAAAAGGAAAACCTATCAGTGCATACGTTAAAGAATACAAGGATTCTAACAAACTGATCGAGGACTTTATGTTACTGGCTAACCGCAAGGTTGCGGAAAGTATCCTGAAGTATAAAAAAGATAAAAAAGCTCCAGTCTTTGTGTACCGCATACACGATGAACCTAAACCTGAAAAACTCAGCCAGTTCAACGATTTCATAGCAAAATTGGGCTATAATATCAAAACCACTTCTCCCAAAAGCATGTCGCAATCGTTCAATCAGCTTTTCTCCAGTATCAGGGGAAAAGGCGAAGAAAACCTCATTTCGAACCTGGCTATCCGTACCATGGCAAAAGCAATTTATTCCACAGAGAATATCGGACATTACGGATTGGCGTTTAAACATTATACCCACTTCACTTCACCCATCAGGCGCTACCCCGACCTCCTGGTACACCGCATGCTTGAAGCGTACCTGGCCGGAAAAGCGGCATTTGAAAAAGCCACCTACGAACATCTCTGCCAGCACTGTTCCGATATGGAAAAACAGGCCACAGAAGCCGAAAGGGCTTCAGTAAAATACAAACAGGCAGAATACCTGCTCGACAAGGTGGGCAACGATTTCTACGGCCTCATCTCGGGTGTGAGCAAATGGGGACTCTTTGTGGAACTGGAGGAAACCAAATGTGAAGGGCTGGTTGCTTTGCGCGATATGACCGACGACTACTACGTAATTGACGAAGATAATTACGTCGCAACCGGCCAATCAAAAGGCCAGCAATACCGCCTGGGAGACCGCATCAAAGTGAAAGTAAAGAGAATTGATATGATTAAAAAAACCATCGATTTTCTATTGACCCGCTAGCATCAATAAGTGATCAAACCGTAAATTTGATGAGTCAGATAACATAGCATATGATAGTCATCCCGGACTAGATCCGGGATGACTGCATATGATAAGGATGCTTAAAAGGGATTAAGCTCTTGAATAATTCGACTTGCTCCGTTTATAGTCAAACACTATATTACATGCAATCGCTCATATACATCCTTCCGGTACAAGCCCCCCATGGGCAACACCGTCATTCTTCCCTCTATCAGTAATTCCGGATATTTGATACTGGAAATTTTGCTGATACGGACGATATAAGAACGATGGATTCTGATGAAATCCTTCTCCGAAAGGGTTTTTAAGATCTCTTTCATGGAAGAATGGGTGGTATAGGTATTATCAATAGTGTGAATGGCAATGTAATCTTTCAGCGCTTCCACATAACAGATTTCATCAAGTTCGATGCGTTTTATCTTAAAATCTGATTTAACGAAAATGTGCTTCTCCTCCTGCTTATTTTGTAAGAGTGCCAGGTAAAAATCGCGCTCTTTTTTATACTCCATATCCAGAGAATGCTTATGCAGGGCCATTTCAATAATAGACTGCGCCTCCTTTTCATGAAAAGGTTTAACAATATAACCGTAAGGCTCCAGGCTTCTGCTATGTTCAGGAAAATGGTGGTCAGGATTTTCGGCAAGATAAACTACCGGCACATCATTTACTTCACGGATACGGTTGGTGGCTTCAATACCACTCATGTCACCTTTTAGGGTAAGATCAACAAGTATGAGTTCGGGATGCAATTCTTTTAGTTTGCTGCATAAATTTTCTCCTTCACAAAACACAGCTTTTACCTCGCATCCAATTTGTTCCAGTTTGTCTTTAAGGTCGTTAGCGACCATAGGATCGCCTTCCACGATCACGATTGTTGATTTTTTCATAGTATGTAGGTTTATTTGTTTAGAAATAAAAGTACACATATTCAAAAACCATTCATACTATCAAATTAATATTTTTTAAGAAAACAATCCCACAAAAGAGGCATTACCAGTAACTCCCGAATAGAGTCACCTCTGTAACATATTGATTTATAAAGAATAATATCCGCATATTGCGATGAAAAAAAGGGGCTAATAACCCCTTATTAATATTCCTAAAAGCCATACGTTATGAACCCATATTTTCCCATTTTGGGAAACTATTTTTTCGATTCATCCTCTATCTTGCTGCCATCGTAGCTTATCTCGATACCATCGGAATATTCAATTACGATTAATCTGAGACCTTCATAGGAATACAGACTCCAGTTGCCTTCTTTTTTTCCGGCAATATAATTTCCTTTTTCTTTGATTCTTCCGTTATCCCAGTAATATTTATGTTCACCATCCGGCATCCCTTCCACATAGCTGCCTTCAAAATAGAGCTGGTCATTATAATAGCCTTTCCACACGCCTTCTTTCTTCCCGTTCACATAACTGCCAGTGACTTTATCATCATTAACTTCATAAAACCATTCACCATCTTCTTCTCCGTCGATATACTCGCCCCTGACAATTATATTTCCGCTGTCAGACAGTTCCTGCATGGTTCCATTGGAAATTCCATCTTTTAATTGTTCTTCCCGTTTCAGGTTACCACTTTCGTAAAACCATTTCCATACACCATCAGGTTTTCCGGCAGCATTGTAACTTCCGGTTTGTTCTTTAGCACCGTTCTTATATAGATAATTCCATTTACCCGTTTTTTTATTATCTGTGAAATTTCCTTCACCATATAATTCGCCGTCTTCATAAAATTCCTTCCATGCACCCTGACGGTTGCCGCTTTCATCAATAATTCCTTCGCCCACAATGATTCCTGCTTTAAAAATATAGCCTTTCACAACTTTTCCCTCGACATCATAATCCCTTCTCATACCTTCCGGAATACCGTCCTTGTAACTGGCAATAATTTTAGGTTTTCCATTCCGGTAATAATCGGTACGTACTTCATAGCTGGCTAATTCAGGAGCATCAAAGATTTCCACATCATTAGCATATTTTTTTATAAAGAGTAAATTACCCTGCGGATCAAACTCTTTATAATAACCATTTAATTTTCCGTAACTATAGGTGCATTCCGTTTTCACCGATTCATCGGGATAAAAAACTTTCCATACTCCATGCTTTAATCCTTCACGCGTCCGGTTAATAATTTCGGTATTGATCAGATATCCTTTTTTATACTCAAGTAATGTTATGACGGTACCATCTGTGGCGTATTCCCGTGCCATTCCTTCTTCACGACCATCCACAAAGGGAACTTTTTTCTTTAAAACACCCTTGCTATAATACCATTTTTGCCATCCCTGTTTTACATCATTAACAAAATTTTCTTCAACAATTTCATTCTTTTGATACGTCCGCCGTATCCCATTTTTCTTGCTTTGCAGATAATTGATCTCTAAAAAAAGCATACCCGAATCGCTATAAAAACTCCAGGTACTATCCAATAAAAAATTCTTACGGTTTCCTTCAGTTTTTAACTGTCCGTTTTCATAATAAGTTTTCCAATATCCATCAGGTTCACCATTTACCATGGTTCCTTCGCTGGAAATACTGCCATCAGGATAATGAAATACATTATAGCCGTTAAGAACAATACTGTCCTGAGCGAAAACAACTATACTACATATGAGAAATAATATGCTGGATAAAACCGCTTTTTTCATGAACCTATTTTTTTATTTGAGCAGATAATTCGAGCATTTTCATGATGGGAACTTTAGCCTTTTGCATAATTTCCGCATCAAGTATGATTTCCGGTCGCTCATCCCTCAAACAAAGATACAATTTTTCCAGGGTATTTAGTTTCATGTATTCGCAATCATTGCAAGCACATGTTTCATCCGCCGGAACAATTATAAATTCCTTCTCCGGTGCCACTTTTTTCATCTGATGCAAAATTCCGGTTTCGGTGGCGACAATATATTTTTTGGCATTATCCTGTTGTATAAACGTAATCATTTTTGCTGTAGATCCAATAAAATCAGCCATTTCAAGAATAATGGATTTACATTCCGGATGAGCAATTACTTTCGCATCGGGATAAAAAAGTTTTAATTCCATCACTTTTTCAGCTTTCAGAATATCGTGTACTTTGCAACTCCCTTTCCATAGCAACATATTGCGGCCGGTAATCTGATTAATATAAGCGCCCAGATTCTGATCCGGAGCAAAGATAATTTTCTGATCCAGTGGAAAAGAATTTACAATCAGGGCAGCATTTCCTGAAGTACAAATTACATCCGATAAGGTTTTCACTTCTGCGGAACAATTTATATAGGAAATTACTATGTGATCCGGATACATTTCTCTGAATGCCTTGAAATCATCATATTTACATGAATCTGCCAATGAACAACCCGCATTTAAATCCGGAAGCAAAACTTTTTTATCGGGATTTAATATCTTGGCCGTTTCTGCCATGAAATGCACGCCGGCAAAAACGATCATATCAGCATTGGTTTGCGCCGCACGTTGCGCAAGGCCTAAACTGTCTTCAACAAAATCCGCAATCTCTTGTATTTCCGGTATCTGATAATAATGCGCCAGTATGACGGCGTTTTTTTCTATCTTTAATTTTAGAATTTTCTCCTGTAAACTCATCTTTTTTCCCTTTCAATAAATGCTTTTGTGTTTTTTTATGATTCTATTTATAATATTTATCATCACCATCATCATACGGTTGATAAGGTGTAAAACAATTTTATGATTTGTTTGGAAATATGGTTACACACATCTTATCAACATTATATTAACAAAAATCGTTTTGTTTTATTTTGTAAATGAACGGTTAAGCAAAATTACGTTTTATCCCGGAATTTTATACAGTGCAAAAGTTATGGGCTGATTTACGGTTTTCAATTGTTAGGAACCCGTTGAAAATATGTCAAAAGTCGGGGGTTTTAAACAATGCCCCGTTCTGTTTACGCAAAAAGACCTTTTTACCAGAAGTTATTGTGAGGTAAATACACTTATCAACAAAGTGATTGTTAAAAAAAAAACCTCCTGATTTCATGTAGCTTAGCACATGAGCAGATAAATAACATTTTTTTAAAGTGTTTGTTTCTAATTTCCTCGCTAAATTTGAGGAATAATTCAAAAACAAAACTTATTAACAATGGTTGAGGATTTACTGGAGATTGCTATAGGAAGCGACCATGCGGGTTTTCTTTTAAAAACCAAATTAAAGAAAAAACTGGAAGAAATGGGTTATGCCTTCCGGGATTTTGGTACCAACTCAGAAGAGAGCATCGATTATCCTGATATTATTCATCCCTTAGCAAGGGACATTAACAACGGTAAACTGCTCAGGGGGATTATTATCTGCGGAAGCGGCAACGGCGTAGCGATGACGGCCAATAAATACCCCAATGTGAGGGCCGCCCTGTGCTGGACTCCTGAAATTGCGCGCTATGCACGGTTGCACAATAACGCAAATATATTATCTTTACCAGCACGTTTTATTAGCGAGGCCACGGCTTTCGACATTGCAAAGATTTTTTTAACCACCGGGTTTGAAAATGGCCGGCATGGACGAAGAGTGGATAAAATAGCCCCGAAAAACCTGTAATAAATGGGTCAGCAGAAAAAATTGTTTGATGCAGCGGTCGAAAAGAAAGTTTTCGATCTGAAGCATCGTGCTACCGTACAATTTAATATTTCCCGCTATGATGCAGCGGTTATCAGAGGCAAGACCCAATACCAAAACCTCGAACTGGCGCGTATGCGTGCGGCCAACCTTAAGTATAAGGTCATTAACGATTTTGAAAATTACCTTAAGGATTTTGAAATGAACTTTACCTCCCGTGGAGGTAAGATTATCTGGGCTCAGGATACGCGCGAAGCAATGGATGAAATTATTCAGATTCTTGCTAAGCATGAAGTGAAGAATCTGGTGAAATCGAAGTCGATGATTACCGAGGAGCTCGAATTTAATGAAGAATTGCACCACCATCATATAGAATCTCTCGAAACCGACCTGGGCGAATATATTGTGCAATTGGCCGGAGAAAAGCCCTACCATATTATTACTCCTGCGATGCATAAATCAAAGGAGGATATCGCCGAACTCTTTCATGAAAAGTTTCAACTGCCCGAAAACAGTACCCCGGAGGCAATTACCGCTTTTGTGAGGGACCTGCTTCGCGAGAAATTTGTACATGCGGATTGTGGTGTAACCGGGGCTAATTTTTTAATTGCCGACATCGGTGCGATCGGACTTACCGAAAATGAAGGTAATGGATTAATGTCAATGGCATTCCCTAAGGTACATATTGCCATTGCGGGCTTTGATAAGATGATTCCTTCCATGAAAGATCTTCATTTGCTGTGGCCGCTGCTGGCTACTCATGGAACGGGACAAAATATTACGGTGTATAATTCCCTGATCCTTGGTCCACGCCAGGAAGGTGAAACCGACGGTCCGGAGGAAATGTACCTTGTGATCCTTGATAACGGCCGTTCTGAACTCCTGGCCCAGGTTGAGCAGCGTGTCGCAATGACCTGTATCCGTTGCGGGGCTTGTCTTAACGCTTGCCCGATCTATCGTAATATCGGTGGGCATGCGTATGGCACAACCTACAGCGGGCCCATTGGCGCCGTAATTACTCCACACCTCAGGGGAATGGATGAATTCAAACATCTGAGTTACGCTTCGTCCCTTTGCGGGAAGTGTACGGAAGTTTGTCCGGTACATATTGAACTCCACAAATTGCTTTTATATAACCGCCGCGATTCGGTAAAAAATGGGTATACCACCCGCATGGACCGTCTGATCATGTATGGCTGGAAAACCATAATGCTGAAACGCTGGATGATCGATAAAACCAGCAGTAATATGAAGAACAGGGCGATCAGGATGTTTTTCCGCAAACCCTGGGGCCCCCGCCGTGAAATTCCCCATGTGGCCGCGAAATCCTTCAACACGATGTGGAAGGAAATGAAAGGAATGAAATAAAAGCTTATAGCCTGCAGTCCCTTGTCGCCTTTGTTTCCGAATAATATTTTCCATGGCACCAAAACAAAAATTAGTTCTTGATCTGGGTCTTAGCGACGGGTTTACCCTGCTGGGAATCGCTTGCCATGTCAAGGATTACCGTTTTTGCTGGATGGTAAATCAGCGGTTGGAGATCCGCCTGAGGAAGATTAAAGATTTTGTTCCGGTGGAAGCCCGCAATGGAGATGATGTGTATGGTTATGCCTGCTATTTTGCAGAAGAGGATTTCAGGGAAGAACAATTTTATTTGCTCGGAAATCGATGCGCCGGTAAGGATCTGGTGGATAAATATACCGCGGTGGATTACTTTTTATTTATCCGCGATTTGGCTTTTCCAGGCGGGACCAGGGCGTTGCTGACCGAAGTAAAAAAGATACCACAGATTCTTACAGCTTTTGAAATACCCTTACCTGACTTCCGTGATGCAGAATTCCTGCTGGAAGGCATGGAGGTTACCCGGATGACCCACGAAAAAGAATTGCGCGATAACAAAAAACAACTGGCAAAAATGATCCTTCAATGAGAACAAAAATTATTGCGACCCTCGGCCCCGCTTGTGCCGACAGGGAAGTGCTGCACCAGATGATCAACGCCGGGCTGGATGTTTGCCGTTTGAATTTTTCGCATGGTAGTCATCAGGAGCATCTGAAAAACATCCGGAATATTGAGGCAATCAATAAGGAACATGGATTGAATATTTCGATCCTGGCCGATTTGCAGGGTCCGAAAATCCGTACCGGTGAAATGAAAGACGGTGGTGTGATGGTCCCTGATGGTGCTGAAATCAGCTTTGTAACGCACAAGTGTATTGGGAATGCACAAAAACTTTACATCTCCTATCTTCGTTTTCCTAAGGATGTTAAAAAGGGCGAACTTATCCTGGTGGATGATGGCAATATCCATCTTGAGGTCATTTCCACCAATAATAAGGATGAGGTCAGGTTAAAAGCCCTTCATGGCGGAATCATTAAGTCGCACAAGGGCGTGAATATGCCGGATACCAGGGTTTCTATGCCTGGCCTGACCGAAAAAGACAAGGAAGATCTTGCGTTTATTCTGAAACATAATATTCAGTGGGTGGCCCTGTCGTTTGTTCGTTCGGCTTCTGATATCATTGAACTCAAACATCTGATTGCACAGCAAAAAAAGAACAATCGTCCGCGAATTATTGCCAAAATCGAAAAACCTGAAGCCATCAGTGATATTGACCGGATCATTCAGGAAACGGATGGAGTGATGGTTGCCCGCGGGGATCTGGGCGTGGAGTTACCCATGGAAAATGTGCCCCTGCTGCAGAAAATGATTGTAAAAAAGTGCCTTCAGGCGGGAAAGCCTGTCATTATTGCCACTCAGATGCTCGAGAGCATGATCTTTAATGTGGGTCCCACGCGCGCAGAAGTGAGCGATGTAGCTAATTCGGTGATGGACGGCGCCGATGCCTGTATGCTCAGCGGCGAAAGCGCTGTGGGTGCTTTTCCGATAATGGCCGTAGCAACAATGCATAAGATTATTGTGCATGTTGAACAATACCAGGATATCTATTACAAACATTGTGTTCCGGAAGGTCCGGAAAATGACCGGTATATTACAGATTCCATTATATACAATGCGTGTAATCTGGCCCAACAGACTTCCGCAAAGGCCATTATTGCCATGACTTACAGCGGTTATTCCGCTTTTCGTCTTGCGGCACAGCGGCCTAAAGCCGAAATATTTATTTTTACTAACAACCGTTCAATTCTCAGCATGTTAAACCTGGTGTGGGGGATACAAGGATTTTATTACGATAAATTCATTTCTACCGATCATACCATCGAAGACATCATGCTTCGTCTGAAAAAAGAGGGATTTCTTAAAGAGGGCGACTTCGTTGTTAACATCGCCAGCACTCCGATTGATGAGCGCGGCAAGACCAATACCCTTAAATTATCTAAGATCTAAGGCACAAATTTTTATCGCGCCACCGCTGGTGGCGCTTTTTTTTTGCCACGAAGACACGAAGGCACGAAGTTTTTTTAGGAAATAAATAAATCCATATTTTTGTATAAAACAAAAAACAAATATTATGGAATTTAATGTGCTTTCTGAACAGGAAGAAAGGATCGGTAAAGCTGTTGTTAATGCAGCATATAAAGTTCATAAAGAACTCGGACCCGGGTTGCTCGAAAAAGTCTACGAGGCCTGTCTGGCTTATGAGTTGGAAAAAGCAGGTTATCTTGTCAAAAGACAAGTAAAGCTTCCTATCGTATATGATGGTGTTTTTTTTGAAGAGGCGCTAAAAGCAGACCTCATAGTCGAAGACTTGGTTATCATAGAAACGAAATCTGTCGAAACTGTTAACCCCGTCTGGAATTTACAAATCATCAGCCATTTAAAACTAACGGGATTCCGTCTTGGGTATTTAATCAATTTCAATGTACCCCTTATTAAACAGGGCATTCGACGCTTTATTAACTAACGCATTCGCCACTATCTTTTAAATTTTGGTGCCTTAGTGCCTTCGTGCCTTCGTGGCAAAAAAAAATAGCCGCCCCTTGGGGCGGCTATAAAACAAACTTAGCGTCTTCGTTACTTGATTTCCCAGGTTTCGCCGCTGTTCAGCAGGTCGTCAACTGTTTTGATGTTGGAATTTTCTTTAGCAAAGTTGATTTGCTCGACCACCAGGTCATCATAAGTAGGATACATCGCGGAACGGATTACCCCAAGAGCTACCGGGAAATAAGGTGGCTGCATCTTGGCAAGCATCAGATGGATTCCGGGATCCTGAGCATACTGATCGTGTACCAGTATATCTTTTTCGGTAACATCGTTTTCACCCAGCGTCACAACTTCTAAACCTGTTGTTGTTAAGCGGATCCCCTTTTCATTTTCTTTTCCGAAAAGCATGGGTTCTCCGTTTTTCAGGATCAGCTGATTGTTGGCCCTGAGGTCTTTGGCCGTGACCTGATGGTGTGTATCGTCAGCGAAAATCACGCAATTTTGCAGGATTTCAATAACGGAAGTACCATCGTGACGGGCGGCTTCAAACATTACCTCGGTCATCAGTTTGGGGTTGGTATCTACCGCACGGGCAAAGAAAGTACCCTGAGCACCCATTACCAGTTCGCCGGGATTGAACGGATGTTCAATAGTTCCCTGTGGTGAGGTTTTAGTGATACTGCCCATGGGAGTTGTAGGTGAATACTGACCCTTGGTTAGTCCGTAAATCTGGTTGTTAAACAACAGGATATTTACGTCAACGTTTCTGCGGATGATATGAATAAAATGGTTTCCTCCGATGGCCATGGAATCGCCGTCACCTGTAGCAATCCAAACGCTGAGGTGGGGATTTGCCACTTTAACGCCGGTTGCAATTGCGTTGGCGCGACCATGGATACCATGGAAACCATAAGTGTTCACATAATAGGGGAAACGTGAAGAGCATCCGATACCGGATACTATACAGAAATTTTCTTTCCGGTACCCGATTTTAGGAAATACGTTGGCGATAGAGGAAAGAATTGCGTGTGCACCACAACCGGGGCACCATTTTACCATTTGGTCGCTGACAAAATCATCTTTGGTCAAAGGGACCCTGGAACGTTCTACTGTTAAGTTCTCTGCCATGGCTTATTCCTCCTTTAACTTTTGATTAAACACTTCGATAAGCTCGCTGGTAACAAATGGCAAGCCTTGTACTTTATTAAACTGGCTGTAGGTGAACTGCGGATGGGTCATGCGGAGATGCTGCACAAACTGGCCGGAGTTTAATTCACACACGATAATCTTTTTAAAGTTTTTAAAGATTTTTTCGGTGTTTTTTGGCAGGGGTAAAATATGGTGGAAATGGGCATGGCTGATTTTGTGTCCTTCTTTCTGCATATCCAATACAGCGGAGGTTACAGAACCGCGTGTTCCTCCCCAGCTTACCACCAACAGGTCGCCTTTTGCTGATCCCACTACATCCTGCTCGGGAATATCATCGGCTACTTTCATGATCTTATTATACCGAAGGTCGGTCATGATCTGGTGATTCATAGGGTCGGTGGAAACATTGCCTATGATATTTTCCTTTTCCAGACCGCCTACGCGGTGGCGCAGACCTTCGGTGCCGGGGAGTGCCCACTGGCGCACCAGACGATCGTCTCTGCGGTAAGGTTTATAGTTTTTATCGTTGGCCTGGGCAATCGGTGGATTGATTTTCGGCATATCCGACATTTTCGGTATTCTGAATAATTCAGAGCCATTACCAAGGTAGCCATCTGTTAAGAGAATAACCGGGGTCATATGTTCGAGTGCAATTTTTGCGGCTTCGAATGCATAATAGAAACAATTGGAGGGTGTAGAGGCAGCAATAACCACTACCGGGCACTCGCCGTTTCTTCCCCAAAGGGCTTGCATAAGGTCTGATTGTTCAGATTTGGTAGGCAGTCCTGTTGAGGGACCTCCGCGCTGTACATCAACAATTACCAGGGGTAATTCAGTCATTACGGCCAGACCGATGGCTTCGCTTTTCAGCGATAATCCGGGTCCGGAAGTGGTGGTTAAAGCTAAAGATCCGGTGAAAGAGGCGCCAATTGCGGAACAAACACCTGCAATTTCGTCTTCAGCCTGGAATACTTTTGCACCTAAAGATTTATGTTTAGCCAACTCCATCAGAATCTCCGTTGCCGGAGTGATAGGGTAGGAACCTAAAAACAAAGGACGTCCGGAATTTTCAGCTGCGGCCAGGAAACCCCATGCAGTTGCGATGTTACCGGTAATATTGCGGTAGGTTCCTTTTTCGAGTTTCGCAGCGGGGGTGCGATATGTCGAAGGAATCGCTTCAATATTTTCTGCAAAAAGATAACCGGCCTTCAGCACCAGCTTATTGGATTCGATCAGTTCCGGTTTTTTCTTGAATTTCTTTTCAAAGAAGGAATTGGTATGATCCATACTCCAGCCAAACAGGAAAAAAACCATTCCTAAAGGAAACATATTACGGCTTTTTTCAGCGGTTTTATTGTCGAGGTTCATTTCCTTCACCGCCTCTTTGGTCATGGTGGTGATAGGGGTTTTCATCACATTATAACTCGACAAACTGCCATCCTCCAGCGGATTGGTCTTGTAACCGGCTTTTTCAATGGCCTTTTCATCGTAGGCATCTGTATCGGTGATAATAGTAGCACCTTTTTTTGCCCATTTGAGATTAGCGCGCAGTGAAGCCGGGTTCATGGCGACCAGTACATCGCACATATCGCCCGAAGAGAATACCTTTTTCCCTACGTGTACCTGAAATCCGGAGACTCCGGCTACGGTATTGTGGGGAGCCCTGATTTCTGCTGGATAATCAGGAAACGTTGCTAAATCAGCTCCTTCCAGAGCTGCAGTATCAGAAAAGAGGGTGCCGATAAGTTGCATTCCGTCGCCAGAATCACCAACGAACTTTACGACTACATCTTCTTTTTCAGACACTGTATTTTTCGTTTTTGTCATACAGGTTATGATTGGTTAACTGGCGGCAAAATTACTAGTTTTATTTGTACCCCCCAATCATTTATCTTTTTTTTGTTATAAAAATAACAATAGGGTTTAACCGGCATTGTATAAAAAAAAAGAGCCGGCAACTGCCGGCTCCTGATATTTAAAATTGTGGTCTATAAATCCCACCAAACGCGACTTGTAAGAGAGACATCAGGCGTATTTTCGCCATTGTACAATCTTTCGGAAGTCGGATAGGGATAGTGTCGGGGAATTGAACTGATTACACCGGCTACTGCAGGTGTCAGAACCGGGTAACCGGTTCTTCTCCAGTCATTAAATACCTCGAGCTGGTAGCACAAAGCAAAATATTTTTGCTTCATGATTTTTTCTTTAGTAATTGTTGCAGCAGTTTCATTTGCGTTAACGGCTTCCCATGCGGCATCCGAAACACCCATTTTGGCAAGAGAGGCCTTAACCCCATCGTTATACGCATTGGCTGCGCCCAGAGCATCACTACCTTCTAATAAACACTCAGCTTCAATGAATTTACATTCAGCAAAGCTGATAAAGGGTACCGGGCTGTTTTGGGAAGCATAGTAAGGTCCGATTAAGGAAGCAGCTTCGCCTTCTCCGGCGTGCGAACCAACAATACCGTCGGTAGGATCAACCAGAAGAGGTAAGCGTGGGTCAGCAGTAGGTAGCGTTGCCTGCATTTCGCTTACCAGATAATAACCAACTACGATGTCATAGGGACGCTGGTCATTAAACTGGAACAACGGGTTATTTTCGTTGGTGGCAGTGCCATAATACAGCTCTAAGTCATCGGAATTAGCAGTAAAAGCTTCTGTTAAAGCAGTTAAAGCAGTGGTATAAGCTGCGGCGCCATTAATCTTACTCAGATGTAAGGCATAGCGGGCCCTTAATGCAAAAGCGGCTTTTCTCCACATGGAAACATCGCCGGCATAAATCAGGTCTTCACCACCAGGCAGGAATTTATTGGCACCTTCTGGCTGGTCAAGATCAGCAATGGCTTCAGTGAGCAGAGTATTAATGGTAGCATAAAGTTCCTGCTGGGTATCATAGGCAGGAGTCAGGTCTGCTTCGCCCTGAAAAGCCTGTGAGTAAGGCGCGCTGCCCCAAAGGTCAGTAACGCCTCCAATCATTTGGGCCATCATCACTTTTGCTATACCACCGTACCAGGGACATTCCTGTACTTGGGCTTTAGTAATCATAGTTTTGCAGTCCATCATCGGGCCTGCATATAGTCCCCATTTCCAAACGTTGTCAACGTCGCTTTGCGTAAAAACATAGCGGTCGTATGCCAGGGGTTGGTTGGCACCGCCAGCCATCTGCTGCATCCACATACTGCAGGCAAATTTCAGGTCACCCCCGAAAGCATACCCCATTCCGGTCTGAGCGGAAGGAAGCAGTGTGCCAAGGGTAACATCAGTAGGTTTGTTCGGATCCGTGTTAATATCCGGATCTATCCATTTTTTGCAGGAGCCTGTAACAATCATCAGGGTTATCAGAATTCCCGCGATACTTATATTAAACTTTTTCATATGTCAATTTTTTAAATTATCAAAATAGCGCTTATAATTGAACCTTTAAACCGAAAGTATAACTGCGGGTATTCGGCATATTGAAATAATCAATACCCTGTGCATTAGAGGCACCGTAAAGATTGGTTTCGGGATCAATACCAGTATAGGGGGTGAACAATAACAGGTTCCTTCCGGAAACAAACAAATCAATTCCTTTGAAGAAAGTCTTGGTCAGCCACTTGGAGTTCAGCGAGTAGGTAAGATTCACCTCCCTTAAACGTACCCAGTTGGCCTCTTCTACGAATTGTTCCGAAGGTCCGCCAAAACCACCACCAAGGCCATTGTACCAGCTTTGATCCAGTTCTGTTGTAATAGTGTTTTCAGCACCGGCCGTTATTAAGTTGCCTTCTGCATCCAGATGACCCATTACGCCTTCCATGGTAACTGTTTCACCGCGGGTTTCGGTATCGATGTGGGTTCCTAAAGCATACATAATACCTTTGGTACCATTCCACATAACACCACCTTTTTTGATATCAACCAGGAAAGAGAAGTTAAATCCATAAACCTGTAAGGCACTTGTGATACCCATGGTCCAGTCGGGTTGAACGGTTCCCAGATAACCTTCTTCGTCTGACATAATGGGACGGCCATAGTTAGGATCAGTAAGATCGTCATTGATTACAACGTTGCCGTCGCCATCTTTTACCCACTGGGTGCCAAAAATAGATCCGTAAGGTTTACCAACCACAGCGCGGATCTCAGAACCGGTAAATCCACCAAGACCAACGTTTTCAACGCCTTCGGCCAATTCAACAACCATATTTTTGTTCTTGGAGAAGTTTAAGATCAAATCCCATTGGATTTTACCGTTTTTGGATTTAATCGGGGTGCCGGTAACTAAAAGTTCGATACCCTTGTTTTCCATCTTGGCGGCATTCATCAAGCGATCGGTATATCCTGATGTTCCTGCCAGGGGAACCCAGATGATAAGGTCTTCGTTCTTATTGATGTAGTATGCGAAGTCGACTCCTAAGCGATTGTTGAGGAAGCGAAGGTCAGCACCTACTTCAAAAGATTTCAGTTTTTCAGGCATCAGGCCCAGATTGCCAAGTCCATTGTCGGCCATGTAACCGGTATATCCTGCAAAGGGGAAAGAAATACCTGTCGTCCAACCATCACCATAGTTAGTTGGGGCGAAGTATTGCTGGGTACCATAAATAAAGGCGTCATTAGCAATAATCGCATAAGAAGCCCTGAGTTTTCCGAAAGGCATAATTTTATTGTCTTTCAAACCACCAAGTTCGGTGAACACAAAACCTAAACTGAAAGAGGGGAAGAAGAAAGAATTCTTATCCTCAGGCAGGGAGGTCGACCATTCATTACGGCCGGTAATGTTCAGGAATAAAATGCTCTGGTAGGCAAGGCCTAAGTCACCATAGATGGCCGAAGTACGTTTTTTATTCTGGTTTTCCCTCGTGGTGATGGTGGAAGCATTTGACAAATGATAAAAATCAGGCAGGGTCAGCTGATCACCTTGTACATATAGCTGCTGGTGATAAGTCTGGAACATATTATGACCTACCGTTAAGGTAAATTTAAAATCTTTGGTAATGCTATGATTGATGTTTGCGATCAAATCACCGTTGAAATCTTTGTTGTAATGCTGATCTTCAAAAACCTGACCGGCAGTCCATGCGGAAGAATTGATGGCAAAGTGGGCCTTACGGCGATCGGAGTAGAAGTCAGTACCTAAACGGTAAGTAATGTTTAACCACTCTAAAGGCATATAAGTTAACGCTACGTTCCCTAACATACGGTTTACATCATCTTTAAACTCGTTCATGTTCACGGTCCAGTAAGGGTTATCGTAGATACCATAACCGCGGTAACTGCGCTGGCTGCCATCTTCAAACATGTAAGCGGTAGAATCATTGACGGGATCATCAGAACCATTGGCATTATCAAAGGTTATCGGGGTCCTGAGCATGCCGAGCATCAGACCTGAAAGGTTAGATCCCTGCTGAATACGAACACCACCCGAGTTGATGTAATTGACGCTTCCGGAAGCTATAAACTTAGAAGATAATTTAGTTTCACCGGAGACTTTTACCGTGGTTTTATCGAAGGTGTTTTTAGGTACAATACCGTCGCTTTGTAAATTGGAAATCGACATATAATAAGTGGCGTTTTCGTTACCACCGGCAATGTTGATTGAATTATTGTAGGTATAGCCGGTTTTAAAGAAAGTGCCCAGATTGTCATAGGCATTCACTGCGGCGCCAGTAGCTCTTGGGTCGTTTTTACTGACAATAATACCATTCTGATCCCAGTCATAAATGCCATCAGCAAAATAATCCTGCGAGGCGTTCAAACCAGTATTTGTATATGAACAAGTGTCCAACAATGGACCCCAGGAGTTACGGTTGGCTGTTTCTGGTCCGCTCCATTTTCCATTGAGACCTTGTCCGTATTTCATTTGCATTTCGGGAAGTTTGTTCACCTTGTCGATTGAAACAGAGGTCGAAAAACTGACGTTATAAGTGTTGGCAGTTCCGGCATTCGCCTGTCCTTTTTTGGTTGAGACGATAACTACTCCATTTGCAGCCCTTAAGCCATAAAGTGCAGTAGCAGCTCCACCTTTAAGTACGGTAATGGAAGCAATGTCGTCAGGGTTCAGGTCGATAGCACGGTTTGAATAAGCAACCCCTTCAGTCAGGTTGTTGGTACCGGCATCCGGATTTCCTGAATAATACTGTGAATTGTCGATAGGTACACCATCAACAACAAACAATGGTTGGTTGTCACCTCCAATGGAAGATGCCCCACGAATTGTGATAAAGGCAGCACCACCGGCAGCACCCGAACCACTGGTAACCGAAACACCGGCTACTTTTCCGCTCAGGGCATTTACCACGTTGGTGGAGTTTGATTTTTCAATCTGTTCTCCATCCAGGCCCTGTACCGAATAGCCCAGGGCTTTAGTCTCCCTGGAAATACCAATGGCCGTAACCACGACGCCTTCAATGTTGAGGACGTCTGTTTCCATTACAATGTTAATAGTTGCAGACTGAGTAACTTCTATTTCCTGGGCCTTCATTCCAACGAAGGAAAAAACCAGGGTGTTACTTCTTTCGGGAACAACGATTAAATACTTACCATTAATGTCGGATGTTGTCCCTACTGTAGTTCCTTTCACCAAGACCGTCACACCCGGTATGGTGGCTCCGTCGTCTTTTGACGTGATCACGCCGGAGATGGTTTTCTTTTGCGCAAGCGCAATCTGCAATCCTGCAAATAGCAGAATAAGCAGCATCAGGGTAAACTTTCTCATAGATTGCTTTTTTTGGTTAAATAATGCACATTGCTTTTTGGGTTAGATAAATCACTTATATTCATAATAGAGTGTAAACTTAACAAAATTTTTACATTTGAGGTTATGGTTGAGCTAATTTTTTGCACATAAAATTGTTAATTCATTTCATTAAATTAACACAAATGTGTTTTACGAAAAGAAATTCAATGAGTTACGTTATTAACAAAATTTTTATGCTATTTTGTTTTTATACCTGATTTTAGGCATTTTAATGTCAGATTTTAATGTTCTTGTTAAAATATCCCTAATAGTAAGCCTTTTTGAGGGCTAATACTTTTTTTATCGTTCAGAGAGCGTTTTTGCCGTATGGGAATTCTTTATCGCATTCCTTTGCTCTCTCTAGATAGAAGCTATGGTTTGCTCTTTTGTTGATTTTTTACGGAAAATTGCAAAAAATATTAAATACTAAATCGCGGCCGGTTAATCAGAAATCAATATCTTTGCACCGATTAATATTAATACTCACATAAAAATTCCAATAGCTATGGCTTACAAGATTTCGGAAGATTGTACCGCATGTGGTACCTGCAAGGATGAGTGTCCTGTAGAGGCTATCTCTGAAGGTGACATCTATAAAATTGATTCTGACGTTTGTACCGATTGTGGTGCTTGCGCAGATGTTTGTCCGGTAGAAGCAATTCACCCGGAATAAAAAACCAAACGTAATCAGCGAGCTGCCCACCCATTATTGGATGGGCAGCTTTTTTTTTCCTTCCCATGAAAACACGAATTATAACTTACAACGTAAACGGAATAAGGGCTGCTATTTCTAAAGGCTTGCTTGAATGGATTGATACCCTCAGTCCCGATATGATCTGTTTGCAGGAAACAAAAGCCCAGCCCGAACAGATTCCTGTGCTGGATTTCGAGGCACTTGGTTACAAATGTTACATCATGTCGGCAAAGAAAAAAGGATACAGCGGCGTAGCTCTGCTTACCCGGCGTGAACCGGATAATGTAACGATGGGAATGGGGATGCCTGCATACGACGATGAAGGGCGTTTTATACGGGCCGATTTTGGAAATACTTCCCTGGTGAGCGTTTACCATCCCAGTGGCTCCAGTGGCGATGTGCGCCAGGCGTTCAAAATGCAATGGCTGGATGATTATCTTCAATATGTTACCGAATTAAAAAAATCCCGGCCACGGTTATTGTTATCAGGCGATTATAACATTTGTCACAAACCCATCGATATTCACGATCCCATAAGAAATGCCACCTCTTCTGGATTTCTTCCTGAAGAACGGGCCTGGATGGATACATTTGTAAACAGCGGATTTGCAGACTGTTTCCGGTTGTATAACCAGGAACCTCATCAATACACCTGGTGGAGTTATCGGATGAATGCCCGCAGCAGAAACCTCGGATGGCGCATTGATTACCACATGGCCAGTTTACCTATGGTGAACGATGTGAAGCACGCCGAAATCTTACCCGGTGCCATGCATTCCGACCACTGTCCGGTTTTGCTGGAAGCCGATTTTTAACAGCGTGCTGTTAGTATCTTAAATCGCCGGATGCCACACCATCTGCCGAAGGGCGTAATTTTGCACATCATCCCAAATTATATCCTTATGAAGAAATCCTCTCTTCGTTATGTGTTGCTATGTGTTGTTATTGTTATGATGGGCTCCTGCGTAACCAAAAAAAAGTATCTGGAAATCGATAAAGCCCGCAGAAACTGTGAGCAGGAAAATGCCCTGCTGAAAAATCAGAATATTGACCTTACCTCTCAGAATTATGAATTACAATCAAAAGTACAGAGCCTGGGTAAGCAAAATGCGCTATTAATCCAGGATTCTGTGATGGTTGGATTGGAATTAAGCGAGCTTAAAAATAAATTTAACCGACTGAACGATTCCTATGAGGAATTAAATAAAGTGATGTCGCTCAATTCGCAATTAAGCGCTGCAGAAATGCAGAAGCTGCTGGCAGAACTGCAACAAACCAAAGAGGACCTGCAGAAAAAGGAAGACCTCCTGAAAAAAACAGAAAGGAATTTAACAGCTCAAAAAACAGATCTGGATAATTTGAGCACCTTACTCAACGAAAAGGAAAAACGCCTTAATGACCTGCAAAGCATTCTCGACCGCAAGGATTCTATCGTGAAAGCCCTTAAGGATAAAGTTATGGAAGCCTTGACCGGCTTTATGGGCAAAGGACTGAGTGTGGAACAGAAGAACGGGAAAGTGTATGTGCATATGGATGAAAAGCTCTTGTTTGCATCGGGTAGTTTTGAGGTGGCGCCTAACGGCGTGGAAGCATTGAAAAACCTGGCAAAAGTGCTTGAAACCAATCCTGATATCAACATCAGTGTGGAGGGACATACGGATAATGTTCCCTACAAAAATTCGGGCAGTCCGATCAACGACAACTGGGATCTGAGCGTGATGCGCGCTACCGCCGTGGTAAAAATCCTGCTGAAAAACAGCAAGGTGGATGCCGCCCGTCTTATGGCCGCCGGTCGCAGCCAGTACTGGCCGGTGGATGCCGCCAATACCAGTGAGGCCCGCTCTAAAAACCGCCGTACGGAGATCATCCTGACCCCTAAACTGGATGAACTCTTTAAGATTTTGGAATCCAATTAGGATGAAAAATGCATTGATGAGCCCGGAAGCAATTCCGGGCTTTTTTTTGTATTTTTACAAAAACATTTATCATGCAGCCCTTTGAACTTACCATACAATACGGCTCCGATGACCTGCAAAAGGCCTATCAGCTGCATTATCGTAAAGGCTATCCCATTGGCAGCCGATTGTTGATGATTCTTGGTGTGATTTCCCTGATCATCGGAGGCGCGCTCTTACTTTATTCCTATCTGTGGTTGTTTTTTACCAATTGGTTTGCCTGGTTTCTTGTGGTATATGGAATACTGGTTGTACTTTTTTATTATTGGCGCTTTTATACCATGGGAAAGCGCATGTTTAAAAAAATGCCGGATTTTGAACACCCTTATCACTACACCTTTTCGGAACAGGGAATTAAAGCTGAAAGCACGCATATCAATTCTGATAATAACTGGGAATATTACATCCGTTGTGTCATTACGGACGATATGATTTTACTCTATCCTAATAAATTCCGTTTTAATTTCTTTGCCCGCCGCCATTTCAGCGATGAACAGTTTAAAACCCTTCAGCAGTGGGCGCGTGAAAATGTATTAAATAGTTAAAATAGTCTGATATGAATTTTCTGGAATTGGCTGAAAAACGCCAGAGTGTGCGCAAATACAGCAACAAACCCATCGAACGCGAGAAAATTGACCGCTGTCTTAAAGCAGCCCAGTTAGCTCCGTCTGCCTGCAACTCACAACCCTGGCATTATATCATTGTTGATGATCCAGGCCTTCGCGAACAGGTTGCAAATGAAAGCTACAATACCCTGGCAGCATTCAATAAATTTGCGGTCAATGCACCCATTATTGTGGTACTCGTAATGGAAAAACCAAATGCCCTTTCACAGATCGGTGGTCGCATAAAAAGTAAAGATTTTTATCTGATGGATATCGGGATTACCGCGGCACACTTCTGTTTGCAGGCGGCCGAAGACGGACTGGGCACATGTATGCTGGGCTGGTTTAATGAAAAAAAGCTGAAGAAGATTCTGAGTATCCCTGACAAAAGAGGCATTGGATTAGTGATTACCATGGGGTATCCGGAAACAGAAGAAATTCGCCCCAAAAAACGCAAAAGTGTAGAAGAAATATCACAATATAATAAATATTCAAAATGATGCAGAATAATTTCCGTTTCCCCTTGTTGCAGGATGCCGACCTGAAAGGTAAGATCGTCCTGGTTCGTGTGGACCACAATGTGGTTAAAAAAGGCATCATTCACGACCCCTATCGTATTGATGCGACCATGGGAACATTGTATTATATTAATGCCAAAGGAGGTAAGATTATTCTCATGACGCATGTGGGCCGCCCTAAAAACAAAAAGACCGGCGAAATCATGATTGATGAGGATTCTTCGGTTCAGCCCATTGTGGATTACCTGCAAAATAAGCTGCATATTACGCTTAAGGTGCCTGAATTTCAGGCGCACGGACAACAGGGTTATCTGGGTATCGAAACCAGTATCAACCATCTGATCCGCGATTTACGCGAGAATGAGATCGATGGCATTTATTTGCCCAACACCCGGTGGTTTTCGGGTGAGGAGGACAAGGGCGAAGGGGCCGACCGCTTTGCCTATCAATTGGCCGGTTTGGCCGATATCTATGTCAATGATGCTTTCGGAAGCTGGCAGGCTCATGCTTCGACGGTCAGGGTAACCAAGTACCTGCCTTCGTATGCGGGATTTTTAATGCAGAATGAAATCGCCAATCTTGACCGTATTTTTCAACCCGAACGTCCGTTTGTGGCGGTGGTGGCCGGAGCCAAGTTCGACACCAAAATAGATTCCCTGAATGCCCTGATTAAAGTCTGTGATAAACTGATTCTTGGGGGCGTAATTTATAATGCCTACCTGTGTGCAAAGTATGGCTTCGAGATTAAAGGTATTGAGCCGGATGATATGGAGCATGCACGTGCTTTTGTGGAATTCGAAAAAGAGTATCCCGGCAAGCTGATAGAATTGCCTTTTATTATCGAATCCGACACCATGGAAGGCAAGCTGGAAGGACAGTACAGAACCCACGATGTCCGGAAATTAAAACGCGGCACCAAACTTAATTATGTGCTCGACGCCGATGCCGCCTCCTTTCACGAACCTGCAGTATTAGACGTGTTCAAAACTGCCCGGACCGTATTCGTGAATGCAGTGATGGGATATACTCCCCATTTCAACGATGGCACCATTGCATTGGATGAACTCATCGATAAGAATCCTGCTGCGGTGAAATTGTACGGTGGCGGTGATACCATGCAGGAGCTCAAACGCTTGCTGCCAGGGCTTTACATTGTGGCCATCGACAATCCCATGTACTACATTTTTACCGGCGGCGGCGCTGTACTAAAAGCTATTCAGGAAAACTCTGTGTATGGCCTGGAGCCGGTGAAAGCCCTGATGGCGCAGAACGGCAGCAAGGAGATGTGATGATGTGGTGATGTGATGATGTGGTGATGTGGTGATGGGAGATGTCACGGGGCGACTGCCCTGTGCGTCGGGATGGTGGGCAGTCACCCCGTGACTAGCAGATTTATGATGTGTTGATGAGCAGATATGATGGGCAAAACCCACTGTCCCCCGACCAGGGACTAGGGACTTCTGACTAGGGACTTCTGACTATTTTTCTTCCATATCAGTACGATTGCGCTGAGGTGCATAATGGCGCCAACCGCAAACAGCCACCATTTGAAATCCCTTGGTACATAGGTGAGGGCGTAGGTCATCAGCGCATCAAAATTGCTGAGGTCGAAAATCTGAACGAAGGAGAAGCGCTGCATCATGAAGTTGATATAGCCCTCTGTATAAGTCCCGATCATCACCAGGGAGCCGCCGACCAGCAAGGACCACACCAGGGGGCCGGTATTGCAGTGCTGCTTTTCTTCAACAGAAAAAAGGATTACAAAAAACAGCAGAATCATGCATAGTGAGTTTATAACCGGCGCCAGCACAGGTCCAACCCAGGTGCAGGGGATTAAAAACAGCACATCCCAGGTTAGCAGTGATGAAGGCCATTGCAGCAGGGCATACAGGAAAATATAATAAAAAATATCCCACACGGCGAAGGTGAAAATAAAGTAACCGAAGCGTTCAATCTTGTTTCGTCCGGCAATAACGCCAATTCCAATAAGCATGAGCAGGGTGGCCGCTTCACGTAAAAACTCCGTAAGCGCTACATCCGGGGCAATGAGCTTTAAGGGAAACATGAACCCTTCCGGATAATAGAGCTTACGGATATAAACCACAACCGAGGTTTCCAGAAATGCCATAGCAATGGCAAACAGGGTAACCCACAAAACGGTTTTTATTGTTTTTGATGCAATCATCTTTTATGGCTGCTGAAATGCCTGAGGCACGTCTTTTTGTTTCTGCATGGCGCTTCTTACCTGGTATTCAAAAAAGATCAGGCCACTGAACGCCATGACAAACGTGTTGAAAAAATTGGCCTGCACCAGACCTTCCGATAGCCCATCCACGCCCGCAATCAGGGCTGCCAGTCCGGCAAAAACCAATATGATCAGGCTTATGACCGGCATGTGGTGCTGTATCCCTTCGGAAGCTGAGAGACGCGAGAAATTCTCCCGGTCGATATAATATAGCGGTAGAAGTATGGCAAAAATATAACCCACACACGCCAGCGAGTATAAAAACAGACCAAGAAAGATATATACAAAGACTTCTTCTCCGCGTCCCAGTGAATCCAGGGTGTCGTTGAATACCAGCAACAGCACGAAGAAGAGCCCAAAAGTGACCACCAGGGTTTTAACCAGGGCCAGCAAACTGACAACAAACATGTTTATTTTCATTGCACTAATTTTAGAAGTGAAATACACAATGCTTAATCACTATAAGAGTCGTAGGAATTATAATAACCATAAATAATCCTGACTCCCGGAAGGTTCTCCTTTAATTCGCGCTGAACCTTTTTGTCAATATAAGAATCGAGGTAAAGTACCTTCAGATTCTCAAGTCCGTAAAGGGGCGTGTAATCTGAAATCCCTGTACTTCCTGCCAGATATAGAACCTCTACCGATTTCACCTCACGCATAAAAGAAATATCGTTGTAATAATTATTAGATAATTGCAGTATGCGGAGTTTTTTGAGGTGCTTAAGCACGGAGTAATCGGTAATCTGACAATTGCTGGCCGTAAGGATTTCGATGTTGGTTAAGCTTTTGATTGCATCAATGTTCACGATATTCGTGCTTGAAATGTTCAGTTCTGTGAGTTTCGAAAGACCTTTCAGTGAATCCAGACTTGAGATCATCGTGCCCGAAAGATTCAGGTATTCGAGATCTTTCATTGTTCCTAAAATGCTGACATCACTTACGGTGTTGGATGAAAGATCAAGACGTTTCAGGTTTTTATAGTAGACCAATGCTTCCAGATCGGATATGGAGTTTCCGGAAACATTCAGGTCCTCCAGCTTTTCAAACAAAGGTTTTACTTCTTCCCGGTCGCGAAAAAAACCAAGCCAGTCGCGGCTTTGCATATAGTAATTGGTGAGCACGTTCAGGCTGCTGATGCCGTTGGTGCCCAGATTGATTTTCTTCAGGGAGGAAAATTGCGCCAGAAGGTTCATTAAACCTGCATTGCCGCTGCCGAAATTATTACCAGATAAATCAATTTCTTCCAGACCGGTCAGGACAGGGAATTTTGAAAAGGCATTGTTTTTCTGAGCATTCAGATTCAGTGAGCGCAGCGAAACGAAATCCTTAAGAGGGGTGTAGTCTTTGGTGTTCGTTCCACTCAGGTCGAGTTCTTTTAATTTACTCAGCGACGATAAGGTTTTGAGATCAATGTCGGCTGTATTCTGCGCCAAACTTAGGTATTGAAGATTTTTCTGGCGTGTGATCCCACTGAAATCTGTAATATAATTTCCGTTTATATAAAGATTTTCGAGGGTAGGAAGGGAGGGGATTTTTGCCGTTGTATACAGTGAGTTTGCTGATAACCTCAGGGTCTTTAATTGGGTAAAGGAGGCCAGGTCATCAAAGTCCTGCATATGATTATTGCTCAGATCAAGCTCACTGATTTTGTAAAAAACATCAGCAAATTCAAGCGAATCCAGGTTCATGTTGGTCAGGGAAAGTTTACTAAAAACCCCTGTTTCGCTCAATTGATAGATCTTTCGTGCAGTTTCCTGATCCTGACGGTTCCACGACTGCCAGTTGGATTGCTCGTATTCCGTAAGAAACTCATACATTCTCCTGTTCAGTTCTTCATTAAAGTCGGGACGATAGTAGGGGTCTGAATAATCGTCGCTGTCATAGCTTCTGTATCCCGTAAAGCGCTCATCGTAATCGGAGGGGATGTCTTGCGGAATATCGCGACTCTCCATGGGAAGTGCCATTAATTCGGGCAATACCGCAGGGGAACCCATACTGAGGAGGTAGTACTTGTCGAGTTTTTTTGATTTCTGAATATTAAATTTGGTGATAACTAAATCCCAGTTTTGACAGGCAAGCAGGACCAATACAAGGTAAAAAGCCCAGCCGTTGGTGCGGAACAGATACCAGTTACTTTTCTTACCATAGATTTTTACAATGGTGGTGAGTAAGCCGATCAACGTTAGCGCGAGCCAGATGTAAACGCCCACACGGCGGTAGGTAAGGCTGTATTCGGCTACATACAGGTAGTTCCGGTATCCGGTGGAGATTAACACCACGATGTTTTGCACGATCCACAGGACGGCCATGGTTTTAATGGCTTTGTTCCCTGCAGCAAAATTGATTTGTCCACGGAAAAAGAACAGGATGATCAAAATGGCAATAACAATGGAAATAATCATGTTGGTCGTTCCCTGATGTACGTAGTCGGAATAGGTCATGCCTGCGGGCAGGGTATTGGTGATCCATAAATAATAAATGTCGAGCGAATTCACCACCAATAACAGGAGGTTCAGTAAAACCAGCAGGATGAGCCCTGAGCTGAGTTCCCATTTTACCAGTACGTTTTTCCCAAAGATCCGGTTTTCGCGCGATTGAATGAGTTCCGGATTCAGCAGGTTAGATCGTGCCGCATCGCCACGCAGCCAGCCCGGGAAGTTGCGGTGATAGAAAAATCCGTAAAGCAGGATAAAGCCCAAAAAGGTAAAACGCACCCATGGCCAGCTGATAAAGTCCAGCTTGATCTTTCGTGTAAGGTCCAGAAATAAAGGGTTAGAGCGCTGATACAGGACAAAAAACAGGATGAGTACCACCAGGATACCCGCGCCAATGCCCAGTCTTACCCAAAAGCGATTTCCTTTGGAAGGCACCGAACCGCTTTTGCGTTTAATCAGATCTGCAATAATAAATCCGATGGAAGATACATAAGAATATATGGCATAGATTCCTGCCAGTATAACGGATGATTTCCGGCTGATGCTGTAGGCCGATAAAAGGCTTAATGAAACAATGTTGGCCACAACGGCTACTGCGGTCCCGAACATGGCTACGCATAAGCCCGAGACGAGGGTTCCCGAAGCTGCAACATACCAGTTGCTGTCCCTGAGGTTGGAAGGGTTACGCCAGATCAACAAAAGTAGGGCTGCCACCGAAAAAACTAAAAAGTTGATCCCCGGGGTTTGTTGATAAAACATCCAGCTATACAGGATAACCGAGATGATCAGAATCCAATCATTTTTCTTCATACGTGTGATTTTTCAGGTTTAATTGTACTGTTTGATTAGCAAAGCTGAGTATGGTTATTTCATGCGTATCAATTTTTCTAAAGCTTCCAGATGTTCATTAAATGCTTTTCGTCCTTCAATAGTAACCATATAGGTGGTTCTGGGTTTTTTTCCGACAAATTGCTTTAAAACGCTGATGTATTCACTTTTCTCGAGGGCCGATAAATGGCTGGCCAGGTTCCCGTCGGTTACCTTCAGCATTTCTTTCAAGGTGTTAAAGTCGAGCTTTTCGTTCACCATAAGCAACGACATAACCCCCAGCCGTATGCGGTTTTCAAAGGTTTTATTCAGCGAATTTATGTCGAGAGGGGAATTCATCTTTCGTATCTGTAATACATTACGATTCCGTAAATGATATGTAATACACCAAATCCTGCGGCCCAGATAATTAATCCGTACCCTACCCACAAACACCCTGCAAGTCCGAGAATAACCTCGGAAATGCCTAAATAGCGCACATCTTTGAGGGTGAATTTGCTGGCATTTAATAAGGCGAGCCCATAGAAAATCAGTGTGGCCGGAGCAACCAGATAAATAACATGGTTATATACTAAGAGAATGCAAAATAGTCCCCCTACGATCAGGGGAATGAATACCTGCCACATAAAGCGCCGGGTGGCCGGAGTCCATACCGCCCATCCTTTGCGGCGTGCGTTACGGTAAGTGAAATAAAATCCTACGCTGAGGGCCAGACCCAATACAATCAGGGCATCGGCAAGAAAGAACAGCACAAAATCAATGTTCAGCCGCGCATCAACAATGGCCAGATCGTAATAGCGGTTATTCGAAAGACCGATGCCCATGTAGAAATAGGCCACCAACGCACCGGCTAAGGCAAAGATTCCGGCGAAGATGCCGGAAAGGCCGCTCAGGGATAAAAAACGGGACGATTGCTCCATTAAGGATTTAATCTCCGTTAAAGTCTTTAAAGGTTCCTGCTCCTGGGTCATAATAAAAATTTAAAAGTACTTTGCGCGACAAAGTTAATATAGAGTTCGTAGGTTTGTCAAGAAAAAAGTAAATATTTTTAAAAAAGTTTTTAACAAAGTTGGAAAGTAGAAAGTTAGAAAGTTCAAAGTTGGAAAGTTGGGGGTAGTGTCTTGAGTTGATGGAAGAAGTTATACACACCTCATATTACTGATGAAAAATAAGGAAGGTGAATTTTAATATCTTTATGGAAAATATTAAGAGCCCACTCTAAGCCGCCGTTTTTTGCCAGAAAAACGATAACCTAAAATTTAAAAAGCATGTTTAAAAAAGCATTGTTAGTGCTGATTTTCATAAGCGGGATGCTTATGTCAGCCGTATCATTCAGTGGTTGTGGCAGCAAATCGGATAAAGTTGCCGAAGGAATCATCCAGGAGAAAATGGAGGTTTATACGAATGAAGAAAGTTCGGCCGATGAGTCGGGACTTCAGCAAAAAGCTACAGCATCAGGCACCACCAAATTTGATGCGCCAACGGAGACGGAACAGATTCCTGCGGGACAATCGCCGGAAAAAATTCCTTCCAAAATCATTAAAACTGCCGATATTTCTTATCAGGTAGAAACATTTACCGACAGCCGGAAGGCCATTCTTGCGATTGTGAAAAAATACAATGCATTGGTGTCGGGCGAAAACCAGACCAACGACGGATACCGTATCCGCAATACCATGACGATTCGTGTGGATGCTCCGGCATTCGACAGCCTCGTGGAAGAACTGATGACGGAGGCCATTTATATTGAGCATAAGACCATCAATGCAGAAGACGTAACCGAAGAGTTTGTGGATCTTACCGCCCGCATGAAATCAAAGAAAGAGGTGGAAGCACAGTACTCCGAAATTCTGAAAAAAGCCCGAACGATCAACGAAATTCTGGAAGTCACTGAATACCTTCGCGCCATCCGCGAGGAAATCGAAAGTGTTGAAGGCCGCCTGAAATATCTGAACGATCGTGTAGCCTACAGCACCATCACCCTGACTTATTACGAACAGCTGGATGTGGTGAGCAGGCAGCCTGCACGCACTTTTGGCTCACGCATGGGTGAGGCGTTTAGTTGGGGATGGAATGGCTTGGTGGGATTTTTCCTTGGAATCATTTATTTGTGGCCACTCTGGCTCATTATGGGTCTTACCGCTTGGTTGGTATACCGCATGGTAAAAAGATCATCGCGTCGCCGCAAGGCTGCAAAAGAAGCAAAATAAGGTATCAGAGCTCCCGGCGCAGGCTGAAACCCCGGCGGGAAATGAAGGGCGCAGGAACCATTGGGACCAGCGAAAAACCGGGAGCTTTTTTTTAATGAATGGGGGTCAGCCTGTAAAGGTAAAGATCCAGTTCATAAAGAAATTCCAGATGGTGACCACGGCGATGGCAAACAGTTTCGAGAGATAAAACCGCTGTTTGAATTTACTTACGAGGATCCACAAAATAAGAGTGTTGATACCAAGTCCGATCAACGATATTACTAAAAATTTAATATATTCTATACCTATTTGCGGATTGTGACTTTCGAAAGTCCAGATGCGGTTTAGAAAATAATTTGAGGAGGCTGCTATCGTAAACCCTATGGCATTGGCCACATATTTCTGAATTTTCAGTACTTCTTTGCAGAGCCAGGTAATACTGAAATCCACCAATACTCCCGAAAGGCCTACGCAGCCAAACTTCAGAAATTTCATGATCATATTTTCAGAGATATTCAGCGCCAAAGGAAGCATGGTGCAAATTACGGTAAAAATCAGGAATTATCGCTTACCTCTGTTTTGAAACAAGCGGAGAAGTGTCCGGAATCTGAAAGAGCTGTGGTGCAATAACCGCACGGTCTTTATTTCCAAAGGAATCAATGATGTGTTTCAGATCCATCGTTTTAAGATCCTGCTGGGTAATAGAAATAAAGTATCCCTGGTCTTTCATCCGTCTGCCAAGGTATTCCTGCTCGGTTTGTCCGGGTGTAGGGATAAGCAATGCATTTTTTCTCAGCACCAGCAGGTCCATCAGCGTTGAGTAGCCGGGCCGGCAAATAATCAGTTCAGCATTGCGGATCAGCGAAGCTAAAACCGCATCTTCTGCATGTGGGATCAGGTCTGTCTTCCCGTATGTTTCAGAACGGGTTTCATCCGGTAAGCCCCTGACGATACAACAACGTTGCGCTGTTTCATTAAGACGCAGGGTGAGCAATTCTTCGAATTGGCTTCTCTGGGGTTCGGGACCGGAGACCACTGCAAGGATCTCATAAGTGGGTACCGCATCCTGTGCAGCAGTCGCAGAAAGGAATTTGAAACGGCTCATATGTCCGGTAAAGCAGGCATTTTCCGGAAGTTTGTACTTATGCGATAAATCACCGGAAAGGTTCATGGCACTGGCTGAATCGGGGATCCAGCATTCATCAAATTTTTTCACAAAATGCAGGAGACCTTTGTGTACCATCCCTTCTGCAAAACGCAGCCAGGGCGGGCATTTCACCATGAGCTGATGTGTGATAAAAATGCAGTGTACTTTTTTAGTCCATAATCCATAACGATTATCGGAAATCACAACATCTACTTTATGTTCGCCAATCAAGGCTTTCAGACGTTGATGTTCCGTTCTGACCCTCCATAGATATACCGGAAATTTCAGTAGCAGATGGCTGATCAGGCGCCCTGATCGCGGAATCCTGATCTGATAATCCGGAAAGTCAATACAGGAAATCTCAGGAAAACGCAGCTCAAGGAATGCCCGTGCGCGGCCCGTGGCCGCAAGGATTACATGAAACCCCCGTTGTTGCAAGGTTTCAATTAAGGGAACACAGCGGGTTGCGTGGCCCAACCCCCAGTTTAGCGGACAAACAAGTACTGTTTTTTTTGTTTCCAAATCATCAGAATGTAACCGTATACTGTAATGCAATGTTCCGCGGGGCTTCTATGAGACCGGGCCTCGACATGTATTCAGCATTCAGTACGTTTTTCAAGATCAGGTTAAATTTCGAATTTTCGTTCGGTGTAAATCCCACCCTGAGGTCAAGTACATGATATCCTTTGTTATGCTCGGCTCTGTATTCCTTCAATCCGGGCAGGATGGCTGTGCCGCTCCAGCCGGGGATCAGGTCGCCCTCAAAGTTCTTGTCAATATTGACCATCTGACTTGTGTACAGATAGGAAACACCTACGATAAATCTTCCGAGGTCAAATTCCATATCTCCCTTTACGGAATGATAGTAGCGGTATTTTAAAATATTATCTTTCGTGGATTTATTGGCAAGATAGGTTGAATCATTTACCAGGTCGACCGGATCAGTATAGGTATAACCGATAAGGATGGTTGTGGGTATGGTAAAGAGTCTGCCCTGTCCGGTAAAGGTGACGTCAAACCCGGTGATGCGGGCATGGCCCACGTTCACGGATTTGAAGCCGATGTCTTTAATAGTGGGTGGAGCAGAGGTATCCTGAGGGTATAAACCAAAAGTGAATTCCATCATATTGGAGTATTCCGTCCAAAATCCGGCAAGGTCGAGATAACCATTCCATTTTCCCATCTTAATCCCTTGTTTAATGCCGAATTCAGCATTCCATCCGGTTTCTGGCTTTAAGTCGGGATTGGGGAAAATATTCAGAGCTCCCACGGAGGTTTTGATGAATTTTTCAGCAATGGTCGGAAAGCGATAACCCTGCCCGTATGACATGCGCAGAAAGGTATATTTAAACAAATGATAATTGAGCCCGGCCCTGAAAACCGGCCATATTGGAAGAGAAATGGTGTCTTTGGTAAAAATTAATGCATAGGTAGAGGCGGTTTCAGAAGTATCGATTCTGTAATATTCGGCACGCCCTCCCAGGGAAAGATTGAGTTTTTTCCATAATTGAAAATCTAACTGTAAATAGACGGAGGAGTTGATACTGTAATGTGATCCGAAGAGTTCGGCAATCGATTTTCCATACGATCCCAGAATTCCCGTGGTAAGATCAATCTTGTTTTTGATTTTATGATGGAATTGGTATTCGCCATAATACATATAGGAACTGTTGTTCTTACTGGAATCTTCTTTGAAAACATTGGTGGCGGTGAAATAGCGCGTTTTTAATGAATGTTTCGCGCCCTTTTTATTGAAGAAAACCACATAAGGGTCAATGTTTAACCGGGATCCCTTATTTTTGGAAATAGCATCGGGATTTTGCCGCCAGGCGCCGGAATCAGCATCCTGCCATAAAAAGAAATCGGTTTTATCCTGGTACATATAATTCACGTTAAGACCATAGGAAAGGCCTTCCACTTTTTTATCGCGGTAACGGAAATTGGTGTTGATTCGTGCATGGGTTTCTCCTTCACTCTCACGGTAGCTATTGTTCAGATATCCGTTGGCGCCCACTACAAGGTCAACCTGTCCGAATTTCTGAGAGTGCAGGAAATTCATTCCTGAAAACCCCGGACGTGATGAACCCCACCAGATCATTTCTTTCCTTTCGGGATTCATGTAAATTCCGCTGTTGATGGTGAATTTGGTAAGTGGTTTTTCTTTTGGGAAAGCGGTTCTTACGTTGATAACCCCGTTGAGTGCGGATGAGCCAAAAAGCGCGGATGACGCTCCTTTCAGCACTTCAATCTGGGATATGTTTTCGACGGGAATAAAATTCCATTTAGCGTCACCTGCGTCCGGTGTAAGAATGGGGAGGTCGTCTACCATAAGCAAAACGCGGCTTCCGGCGCCATAGCTATATCCGCTGCCTCCGCGAATGCTGGGCTGGCCGTCGTTAATATCCAAGCCAGGAATTTTTCTCAGGGCTTCCGTAACCTCATTGGCATTTAGACTTTCCAGCATTTCCGGCTTAAGCACGGCCATGGAAACAGAGACATCGCTGAGTTTCTGTTCAAATTTGCCGGCACTTACCACTACGCCTTCAATGATCATGGACTCTTCAGTCATGGCAATGTTGTCGGTAACAACATCGCCTGCTTTGAGCTCGTATATTTTGGTGATGGGTGCAAACCCGATGAAGGTAAACGTCAGTTTTACTTTTCCGGGATCAACTTTAATCAGAAAAGTGCCTTTTTCGTCAGAAGTCACACCCTGAGTCGGGCTTAGCGTGACATTCACACCAGGAAGGGTTTCCTTGGTTTTAGTATTCGTAATTTCCCCTTTTATCGTAGCTTTTTGGGCCATCATCGCAACGGGAAGCATTAACAGGTACAGAAAGGTGTAAAGTTTTGTCATAAGTTAATTTTAGAACGCGGCTGCAAAAATAGGAAAACTGACAAATCGTTAACAGCAGTAAGCCCTTGATTAACAATTACCAAACATATTACAAAATATACACTTTTTGATTATGTTCAAAAAATTTCAGAGCAAACATGCTGAGCACTTGGATTTTGATTATTTTTATCCCTGGTCATTTGGTCGTTTTTTGACGAAATAACCGCTATGTTAAAAATTCATAAAAACAAATCGCAACATCATGTTATTATATGAGATTGCGCTGACCATGTTACCCGGAATCGGGGATGTGTCGGGCAAAAAACTTGTAGCCTATTGCGGGGGTACCAGGGAGGTGTTTAAATTTAATCGCAAAGAGCTGCTCCAGTTAAAGGTCTTGGGTACGACGGTAGTGGATCACCTGCTTTCTGGTCGTGATGAAGCTTTGCGAAAGGCTGAAGTAGAAATCAGGTTCATCGAAAAGTATCATATTGCGCCCTTGTTTTTTCTCGACAAACAGTATCCCTTTCGACTCGGAAATTGTGCCGATGCTCCTGTAATGCTTTACTACAAAGGATCTGCAGATCTGAACGCAGCCAGAATTGTGGGCATTGTGGGCACACGAAATGCCACGGAGTATGGCCGGGATATGTGTCAGAAGATTGTGGAAGGTCTGGCCGATATGGGAGTTTTGGTCATCAGCGGACTGGCCTCGGGCATCGATAGCTGTGCGCATAAAAGTTCGCTGCAATGTGGTATTCCGACGGTGGGCGTGCTGGGCCATGGCCTCGACCGTATTTACCCGGCACAAAATAAAGCCCTTGCCGGGAAAATGATTGAAAACGGGGGACTGATCACAGAATTCCCCAGCAATACCAAACCCGACCGTGAAAATTTCCCGCAGCGTAACCGTATCATTGCCGGTATGTGTGATGCCCTGATTGTTGTGGAAGCCGCATCCAGCGGAGGAGCCCTGATTACTGCAGAAATTGCCAATTCCTACAACCGTGATGTTTTTGCGGTCCCCGGCCGGTTAACAGATGAATATTCCAAAGGGTGCAATGCCTATATCAAAACCAACAGGGCCGCACTGATTGATTCGGCGCAAGACCTTAAATATATTATGGGGTGGGATTCAAAAGCTCAGCAAAATCAAAGCATACAGCGCGAACTTTTTCAGGAACTGAACGAGGATGAAAAATCCCTGTTGACACTCTTTCATCCTGGTGAAAATATTGGTATCGACCTGCTGATCTCGGATTCAGGATTTAAAAGCAGTCAGGTTGCTAAAATCCTGCTCTCACTCGAATTCAAGGGTATGATCAAATGCCTTCCCGGGAAACGGTATCAATCAAACTAGTCTGCGCGATTAAACATTTTCGGAGTTCACCGGGCGATTGTTCTGAAAAGGGCTGTTCTTACGGTGCCTGTTAATGGCGATAAAAGAGAGGGTTACCGCTGCTCCCAATGATACCACCGCCATGAGCGTCAGTGCCGGATAGTCCTGCTGAAAGAGGAAAAAGTCATAAGCTCCGTGGATCACCACCGCCAGCAACAAACCAATCAGAATGTATTTTACCGGACCGGGCTTAAACTTGGCCAGTCCTACATAATAGCCAACGATTACGCCGCAGGTGGCATGCAGGGGAACAGCTGTGAACATTCTCATTACCGTAGTTCCCAGCCCATGGCTTACTGCGTAAAGTATGTTTTCGGCCGTGGCAAATCCCATTGCAATCATTACAGAATAAACGATTCCGTCAAAAGGCTCATTGAATGCGGCTTTGGGATAGGCATATACCTGCAGAAAGAAATATTTACTGAGTTCTTCAACCAAACCCACGCCTATCAAGGCATATAGGAATATCTGAAGCATGTTCCCGCTTTCATTGAACCCGGCGAGTCCCTCGATAACCTCGATCAGCCCGGCAGGCACCACGCTTAACAAACCGAATAAAAAACAGCCCCTCAGCAAATGGAAAGGTTCCTTTTCGTATTTATCACGGAAGTAGATAAACAGTGCAATGGCTATACCCGGCGCAATGGCCAGGGGAATGATGAAGAGCAAATAGGAAATCCACTCCATAGGTATCGGTTTTCTACGATCAAAAGTACAATAAAACCATTACCCGGGAATATTTTTTCCGTCTCCTGTATTATTGGTGAATTCAAGTGCGACGGCAACTTCCCCGCGTGTCAAGTCCTTCTGTAATGGTTAACCACCCGAAGTTTTCGCCCCCTTTCGTGAAAGCGCGCTGGTGCACCGCTCGTTGATCTAATAAGCGTACCTTTGTAAAAATGTATGTCTTACGGTTCAAAACAGTTGTTTAATTTTACCTTAAATTTCAAAAAATGGCAGTGCTGACTGTGGTACCAACCCCTATTGGGAACCTCGAGGATATTACCCTCCGGGCCTTGCGTACGCTGAAGGAAGCCGATATTATTCTGGCTGAAGATACCCGGAAAACAATGATCTTGCTGAGGCATTACGATATACACAAACCGATGCAATCGCACCATTTGTTTAACGAACATAAAACCGTGGAAATGATTGCCCAGCGCATTTTGGCTGGCGAAAACATTGCCCTGGTCAGCGATGCCGGAATGCCCGGAATCAGCGATCCGGGTTTTTTGCTGGTGAGAGAATGTCTGCGTAACAATGTTGAGGTCGTTGTACTGCCCGGACCTACAGCCTTTGTTACCGCACTTGTTGCTTCCGGACTGCCATGCGATCGTTTTCGTTTTGAAGGCTTCCTGCCGCATAAAAAAGGCAGGGCTACGAAACTTAAAGAACTGGCAGAGACTACCGGAACCCTGGTTTTTTATGAATCACCGTTCAGGTTGGTAAAGACCCTGGAGCAGTTATCGGTGGCCCTGGGTCCGGAACGCCCGGCCTGTGTGGCCCGCGAATTAACCAAATTATACGAAGAGGTGCAGCGGGGAACCCTGGCATCGCTGCTTACGTATTATTCGGCAAAAACGGTCAAAGGTGAAATTGTTCTGATTGTGGGTCCCGCTGATGATAAGCACAGCATTCAGGAGGAAGAAGAATAAGTGCCTGTCGATATTATTTATACTTGAATATACTGCTATGAAATTGTTCACACGGATTGGAATATTGATATGCTTTTTAGCGGGCTTTAGCTCCTGTATTGAACTTACCGATGAGCTTACGGTTAATGAAGATGGCTCCGGAATCTTGAAAATTTCATTGGACCTGGGCATGGTTGCGGGCGCGATGAATAAGGATAATACACAGTTTGATGTGAGTTTTCTGGAAAAGGTTAAAGTCATTTCCTCGGGCGCAGGAGCCGCACTGACGGGCGCTGAGGGCATTTCCAATGTAAAATCTGTTACGGATGAAAAAATGGGATATTATTCTGTATCAATGGATTTCGATAATTCAAAAAATCTCAACAAGGCATTGTATAAACTTTTCGGACAAGAGAAAAACGGATTGATGCCCTCTTTTATGAAAATATCCCGGCATAAAGTCGTTAAAACCAACCTGTCGCCTTATATCCAGAAGGCATTTAAAAGCATGAAGAACACTTCTACCAACGAAATGCTGTATTCTTTTGTCAATGTCAACAGTATCGTTCATTTTCCTTCCGATATTAAAAATGCCAAAAACATCAAGTCGAAATTAGACGGCGCGCGCACCCTCAGCACTTCTTTTACGCTGCAGGAACTCTTGAAAGGGGGCTTTGATTTTGGCAATAGTATCAAATTTTAATATCGTATTGGTATCGAGATATGTTAATATGTTACTAAAAACATATAATCGATAGTTTTGCGCCCTTTCATTTATTATATTTGGGTAGTAATAGCATTATTTAACCCTTTTGGGTTACTTATATGCAGGTAAACTGATAAAAAACAAAACTACCCCCCTATGAGAAAAGAGTTACTCTTTCCTGTAATTATTGCTGTGCTGATTTTGACGGTCGGGATATTTTCGTTTCTGCTTCTTTTTTTCAAACGAAACCCGCAACTGATCAGGCATAAAATTAAGATTGGTCTTATTATCATTTCGCTGCAAGCCCTCATGGCCGGTTGTGGATCGGCCGTGCAGACCGGAGAGGAAATTTCCTGTTATGCTAAACCCATCGAGCCAGACGTAATGAGCCTGGTGAATTCACATTATAAAGATGGGAAATATATTTATAATAAGGAAGCGGATTCCATACGTGTAAATGTTTCTGACCGGAAGGGCACCCACTTTTCCTATGCTATTCTGGATGAAACAGGCGAGGATGTAATGCATGGGGATTTAAAGGCAAAAGACACGTTGCTGGATAAAGAGTGGGAGGAACTTTTTATACCCTTACCCTCCGGAATCGAAAGCGGGACGTATCAGCTGGTATTTTATAATTCCAGAATTAAAGATACCGTGGTCAAAGTTAACAGGCGGGCTTCTTACCCGATCATTATTATATAATCACAGAACTACTGATTGCCGTCAGCGTGAAATTTCCGCTTCCATACGTAATTTTCGAAACAACTTCACGCTGCAACCTGCAGTGCCGGTATTGTTATAATATTTGGAAAGTCCCCGGGCACGAACAAGTGCAGATGGATTCCTATGTAAAAGCGAGAAAAACCCTGCGGCAACTTTTCCGGTGTGCGGAGGTAAAGCATCTCACTTTTACGGGAGGAGAGCCCCTGATGGCGGAACGAATCGAGGAACTCATTCTTTATGTTCGCCTGAAGAAAAAAGGAGTCACCCTTATTACCAATGGCTCGGGAGGTGATGTTTCGCGTTATCAAACCCTGGTATCGATGGGCATTGAAGTTTTCGAAATACCGGTGCATGCCCATATTTCTGAAATTCATGATGATATTACACGCACGCCCGGGTCATGGGAAAAATCTGTGCAGAGCATTAAAACCCTTAGGGGGATGGGCGCTTATGTAGTGCCGGTGCTGGTGGCGACCAAAATAAATATACCTTTTATCCGTGAAACCCTGGAATTTATTCATGGCCTGGGGTGCGGACAAATCATGCTGAACCGCTACAACATCGGGGGGGAGGGGTTTGCTGAAAACGAACGCATCCTGCCGGCAAAAGAGGAACTCCGCAACGGATGGGCCATAGCGAATGAGATGGCCGGCACCATGGGGCTGAAACTTTCCTCTAATGTATGTACTCCGGTGTGTTTGCTCGATCCTGATGATTATCCTGCCATTGTTTTCGGGCATTGTTCCGACAAACCGGAAAGAATGCCCATTACCATTGATATTGAGGGGAACCTGCGCCTCTGCAATCATTCTCCGGTGATTGCCGGAAATATTCACCACCAGTCGTTTGATGAAATTTTTGCGACGCCCCATGTCAAAGGTTGGCTAAAAACAACTCCGGATTTCTGCGAATCTTGCAGGGCCTACGAAAAATGCCTGGGAGGATGCCGTGCTGCTGCATTGCAGGCCGGATTGAGTGCAAACGACGTCGATCCTGTAGTGACCCTCTATAGAAGCTAAACATGGTCCGCTATATATTTCCGCTTAATCTGGTTGATCTGCTGTAAAGTCTGCTCATTCCGCTTGATCTGTTGTAAAGTCTGAATATTCCGCTGATCTGCTATATATTTCCGCTTAATCTGCTTGATCTGCTGTTAAGTCTGATTATTTCGCTTAATCTGCTGTATATTTGCAGAACATTCTGCCCCTTCATGCTTTTTGGTTCCGCTAAACGAAATACTAACATTCCGGATATTAAAAATCTTCCGGATGATCAGCTGCTTGCCCTGTATAAACAAACGGGTGACCGGTCGGTTGTGGCTGAATTTTACGAGCGGTATGCGTACCTGTTGTTCGGAGTTTGCATGAAGTATATGAAGAATGAGGCCGATAGTAAAGATGCCCTGATGCAGGTCTTTGAGAAACTTTATGACAGTTTGAAGATTTACGAAATCGAGTATTTTAAAAGCTGGATATACACCGTTACCAAGCACCATTGCCTGCTCCTGCTCAAAAGGCATAAGGAATATGCGGTTGAAGAACAAACCCTGATTTGGAAAACGCCAAAGGATTTTGTGGAATTTGGAGATGATCTCACTCTGACCGGCCGCCTTGAAAGTGTGGATCAGATCAAAAAGCTGCAATGGGCCATGGAACAGTTAAACGAAGAACAACGCATTTGCGTCGAACTTTTTTACCTCGAAGAGAAATCATACCAGGAAGTGCAGGAGTTGACCAAATTCACGTATAATGAAGTGAAAAGTTTCATACAAAACGGCAAAAGAAATTTAAAGAATCTATTAACAGGGAACCATGGATAATTCAGACAACATTAAGCGGATTTTTGCGCCTTCGGGTTGTCTTGAAAAAGACACGTTGCTTGATTATCTTGCAGGCAAAACCGATGCGACGCAAACACGGGCGATCGAGATGCACATTGCTGATTGTCCGTTGTGCTCCGATGCTGTGGAGGGGCTGTCGTTAATGGATTCCCCTGCACATATCGAGACCCTTTTACAGGAAATTAAACCCGGCGCACTCAATTTCCGGCAGGATGAATTTGTATTGCCTGCAGCTACCGGTCAGGCCCGGACAAGGACCTTGCAAAAGAGAATATATATAGGTATTGCTGCTTCCCTGGCGTTGTTGGTGGCAAGTTATTTTTCCATCGGTTACCTGGGAATGAGTAATATGAAGAAAGATACTATCAGCTACGAGGCCCCGGCCAAGACTGAAGAGAGTCCGGAAATGAGTGCCCCGGCTGAAGTAACCAAAACGAATGAGGTCATGGCACCAGGCGGGTCTCTGGTGAAAAGTAAAGAGGGTGCCGGCGAGTCAGGCTATTACTTTAAGGACCAAAGCGAACAGTCGGTCGCTACCGGAAAAGTGAGTACTGATGATTCAAAAAATCTACAAAAGGGTCCCATTGAAAGTGATTATAGCGGGAACCTGGAAGGTCTTTTTGCTATTGACGGTGATGCCGAAGATGAACGTGGAGGTGATAAAGTGGCTGAGCTTAATGATGCGGACCGGAATGGATGGATGGCAGAGGAAAAAGCAGTGGATGTAGTAACGGTGACTACCGGCGAATCGGTCTCGCGCTCTGCGAAAAAGGAAAGTGGTAAGAACGACAATCAACCGGCGGCTGCGGGTGACGTGATGCAGAATGCTGTTGGCGGAGCACAGGAACAACCCCAGCGCGAAATCAATGACGGTCTGGAAGCATACAAACAAGGCGATTATCGGGATGCAACACTACAGTTTGACCAGGCCCTCAAATCAGATCCCGGTCAACCACAGGCGTTGTATTATAACGGAATGTCATTTTATTATCTGCATCAATATAATGATGCCCTGAAACAGTTTCAAAAAGTGCTGAAAGATAAAAAAAGTCAGTACTATGAGGCCTCACAGTGGCAGATAGCAATTATCTATATCGAGTCAGGGGATGTGCGTCAGGCCCTCAAAACCCTCAACGATATCATCGATGGAAATGGTACTTACCGCCATCCTGCCGAAGAGGCTATCAAGAACCTTGGAGATCAATAATCCCCTCAATCCTATAATCCGTGCTTTTTGCCCTGGTCGATTGCAATAATTTTTACGCTTCCTGCGAAAGGGTGTTCCGGCCTGACCTGGAGGGCAAACCTATTATTGTACTCTCAAATAACGATGGGTGTGTGATCGCCCGGTCGGCAGAAGCCAAAGCCCTGGGCATTCCCATGGGCGCTCCGGCCTTTGAGATGGAAGAGTTGATTACAAAGAATAAGGTGTTTGTGTTTTCATCAAATTATGCCTTGTATGGCGATTTATCGCAACGCGTAATGGGGGTGCTTTCGCAGATGTCGCCCGATATCGAAATTTATTCTATTGACGAGGCTTTTCTCCGTATCGATTCAATCAGGCTGTATTCTCCGGAAGAGTATGCCCGAAAGATCCAGTCCAATATTTACGAATGGCTTGGTATTCCTGTATCTGTGGGGATTGGCTCCACCAAAACGCTTGCAAAAGCAGCTAATTACCTGGCAAAATCCTTTCCGGGACACCGGGGGGTATTTAGTTTTGAAAACCGTACCGACGGCGATGAGTACCTGAAACAAATACCGGTATCAAAACTTTGGGGAATCGGGGAACAACATGCTTCTTTTTTGCAACAGCATGATGTTGCCTCCGCTTATGACCTGAAAAAGGCCCCTGAAGCATGGATTCGTTCAAAGATGAATGTCACCGGAGCCCGCATTGTTAAAGAACTCAATGCAATTTCATGTATTCCGATGGAGGACGCTCCTGCACATCGGAAGGCCATTTGTATTTCGCGCTCCTATGGGCGTCCTACAAAAAACTATCGCGAACTCGAAGAAGCAACGGCCGCTTTTGTCAGCCGTCTCGCTGAAAAACTCCGGAAACAAAAGATGCTGGCTACCCGTCTGACAGTGTTTGTAATGACCAACAGGTTTGCCCGGGGGCCCCGCTATGTGAATTTCAAAACCATAAATCTTAGTGTGCCCACCCATTCAACTGCTGAATTGAACCGGATGATGGTTAAAGCCCTTTCTTCACTCTTTCGCAAAGGATACCTCTACAAAAAAAGTGGTATACTGGCCGAAGAACTGATTCCGGAAAACATCCGCCAAACGTCCCTGTGGGACTCCACCGACCACGAAAAGCAGGAGAAACTCATGAAAGCGCTTGACCTGATAAATGCAAAAACAGGCAGGGACAGTGTGCGTTACGCCTTGCAGGGGTTTGACCGGAAATGGAAAATGCGCCAGGAAAAACTTTCAGCCTCCTATACCACAAAATGGTCTGATATTCTGAATATTCAGATATGATCAAGGCAACCCTTTGACTAATTTTCACGTCATATAAGGCGTTCACTACAATCGAATCAGCTAATTTTTAGAAAAGGTTAAGAATCAGTGGTTTTTAAGAAGAAAAAACCTCCAAACGCGTTGATCGTATCAAATTATATTGTATCTTTGCACGATTTTACAACCTTTTTACACAATTTTCGTATTAGTGGCTGCTAATCTATTGTTTAAAAATATTTTCTCCCATGAAAAATGTCTTTTTGTCTTTACTGTCCTTCTGCTTCGCTCTGGCTTCTTTTGGTCAGGGGATTAATTGTTTAGATTCAGAACCCTTTTGTACAGGGACAAATTTCACTTTTCCTGCAAGCACGAATGTTCCCAGCCTTGGCCAGGTTGATTGTTTGTATACTACTCCCAATCCTGCATGGTACTATATGGAAATTGCAAGTCCGGGGAATATTGATATCCATATCGCCAGTGGCGGTGACGTAGATTTTATTTGCTGGGGGCCTTTCTCGTCCTTAGCTGCTGCCTGTGCAACGAGCCTGATGACAACCACGGGCCTGGATTGCAGTTACTCTACCGCGGCCACTGAAGACTGTAACCTTACTGGTACACAAAGCGGGCAGGTATATGTATTGCTTATTACGAATTACGCAAACATGGTTACCAATATCACTTTTAATCAAACGGGGGGCACAGGCTCCACGAACTGTGGTATTATTGCTCCGCCTACTCTTGGCGACACCGTTTGTGTTGGTGAAACGATTTATCTTACCGTTAACAATCCAGTAGCCGGAGCAACCTATACGTGGACGGGCCCTAACGGATTTACCTCTAACCAGATGAACCCGACCATTCCAAATGCTACTACCAGTATGTCGGGCATTTATGCTATGCAAATTCATATTGGAACCCAGGTTAGCCCTGCCGTTAATTGCCTCGTTACTGTAAATCCTAATCCTACGGTTACCATTACACCTGCCAATCCTGCTACTTGCGCCGGAATGCCAATAGCCCTTACGGGAAACAGCAATGGCCCGGCTCCGACTTACGTATGGAGCACCGGTTCCTCAGTTAACCCCCTTACAGTTAATCCTACAGTAAACACAACTTATTCTGTTACCAGCACCGATGAAAACGGCTGTTCCGGATCTGCAGTTACACAGGTAACCATTAATCCAAGCCTTGTGGTGAGGGTGACCCCGTCAGCCCCGGCTATTTGTATCGGTGAATTTGCAGACCTCGTCGCCAGTGGCGGTGTTTCTTATACATGGACGCCTACTACAGGACTCAGTTGCACCGATTGTCCTAATCCTTCAGCAAATCCGCTGGTTACCACCACGTATACTGTGGCTGGTATTGATGCAAACGGATGCGCGGGAGCCACCACGGTTACTGTTACAGCATCCGTGGGCCCCAACTTTACTATAACCCCGGCTCAACCTGTGATATGTCGCGGAGATACGTGTAAAATTACAGTGAATGGCGGTTCCAATATTACGTGGAGTCCGGCTTACGGACTGAATGCTGCAACAGGGAATGTCGTGATCGCTTCGCCCAATACTACGGTTACTTATACCGTTATGGGCGATAATAATGGATGCACCGCTACGGAATCAGTTACTGTAACTGTAACCCCTACTCCTGAAATGAATTTTTCGGCCAATGTCACAGAAGGTTGCGAAAACCTGGTGGTTCAGTTTACTGATCAGACCCACCCGGCCGTTGTGCAGTGGAATTGGAGTTTTGGTGATGGCTCCGGAGCCAATCAATCCAACCATGTTCAGAATCCGATGCACCTTTTTGAACACGCAGGAACCTATGATGTCACCCTTACCGGGATTTCCCCAAACGGTTGTGTGGGAACCATGATGGTGCCTCAAATGATTACGGTACACAAAAATCCCGTTGCTGATTTTATTTACAATCCTATGGTGGCCGATGAACTCGATCAGTTAGTCTGGTTTGATGATCAGAGTGTAAATGCCGACGCCTACTTCTGGGATTTTGGCGAATCGTATACCCTTGGAAATTCCTCCTCCGATCCTAATCCTACGCATGAATATAATGGAGTGGGCACCTATATCGTTACCCTGGCTGTTGAAAGTGAATTCGGATGTGTGGATACTGTCAGGAAACCAGTAGTGATTGAACCCCTGATCACTTTTTATGCACCCAATGCTTTTACACCCAATAACGACGGACTGAATGATGTTTTCATCACCTATGGTTACGGCATTAATGAATCCACCTTCGAAATGCGGATATATGACCGGTGGGGGCAGCAAATGTTCTTTACCCCTGATATTAACAGGGGTTGGGATGGCCTCATAGGTGGCCAGGTGTGTCATTTAGGCGTCTACATGTATGTGGTCACTTTCATCGATGTAAGAGGCTACGGGCATCAATATAAGGGTTCCCTTGATCTTTACCGTTAATCTACTGTAGCGTGTGTGGCCGGTTTTCTTTCGCAATTAAAGCACGGATCATCGAAGAACGATTCGATATTGAGGTGGATGAACGCCTTCTCTTTCCCCGTTATAATTGTGCCCCTTCACAAAAGCTGGCTGTAATCAGCAATGCAGACCCTGGTGGTCTGAGTTACTACCGTTGGGGACTTATTCCTGTATGGGCGAAAGATAGCGCCATCGGAAATAAAATGATTAATGCCAAAGCTGAAACCATTACAGAGAAACCTTCGTTCCGGCAACCCTTCAGAAAAAGAAGATGTCTGGTGCCCGCCGATAGTTTTTATGAATGGCAAAAGGATCCGTTGAAAACGCCTTACCGGATCATGATGCTCGATGAAAGTCCCTTTGCGATGGCCGGTATCTGGGATGCCTGGATAAATGAGGCCGGAGAAGAAATACGCTCTTTTTCTGTGCTAACCACCATGTCGAACCACCTGGTTTCGGGAATACATCACCGCATGCCCGTGATCCTTTCGCGTGAAAACGAGAAAAAATGGCTGGCGGAAACAGATGAGAATCTATTACTGGAAATGATGGGGCCCTTCGAAACAGCGCCCATGAAGGCTATTAAAATCAGTCACCTGGTGAATGCTCCGGTCAACGATCGTCCTGAAATCTGGCAAGCCGTTTAAACTTAAAGCGGATTAAGCAGAAAAGTTGAGATTTTGCAATGTTGCGATATCGCTGTGGCTGAGTAGGGTATTGTCTTCAAAGGACACCATTCCTATTTCCATCTTTCTCCCAACGGCACTGCACACGTAAAGCATTCATTTTCTTTATTTTACTTTTGTCTTGTCAAAAGTAAACAAAACCGCTTTCCCGGCCCAAGGCAATTTTCGCACGCAAAAACAGCGACTGCAAACTTTAAAAATACTGCATGCTTTGCGAAACCGCGGACTGCTTTCACGCCACGGTCGCACAGGCCCCCTCCGCCTGCTTATTGATGACTGAATTTCTTTGCCCAAAGAGCAATGGAATAAGCCGCTCCGGGATTACCCTTCGTTCAGCAGCCGCTATTGCTGTGTGCCGGGAGTTTGCTCTTTCAGAGCAATCAGGACGCCCGTAGATTCCTCGCTGCAATTGGAAATTACAGTTGCTCGCTTTATCCATTTTGGCCTTGCAGCCACTACGCTAAGAGCGTGTGCGGTGGCCTTGTCAAAGCAGCGGGCGTGCGCGGGCGTGAATCGATAAAGGTGGAAAGGAAAGAAAAAATAATTGTAGCCGGGAAGTATTGCTGCTGGATCGAAGTGAGAAATAGGTGTAGAGTCCTTTGAAGACACCAACCAATCCTCAGGTTTTCGTTTTGAGCGCTTAAAACTAAACTACATCCAGTAAGCGAACGATAAAAACAATCATAAGAATTATTCCTGAAAGCAGGGCTGCTGCCTGCAACCACATCAGTAAATTCGGAAAAAACATGTTGGTGCATTTGCACCCGCCCGACATGGCCGTGGTACCGCTAACCTGCGCAATGAGCGAGAGCATGGCTGCAATGGCAAAAGCGATCCATGCATACGCCAGGTAATTTACAGTGCATATGCAGATAGCCCCATAGAGATCCGTTGCAAAAATCGAAGGAATCAGCGTACCTGCAATTAATACGATTGCACTGGCAAGTGTGATACGTGCAAAGGTCAAATGACCCTTCAGCCAGGGTGTACTGTCAGTCATATAAAAAGAATTAGATTAGGTGGGATTATTCGCTGTCTTCACAAACCAATTCAGCGCCCTTAAGTTTGGCTTCAGAACCCTTAATCTCTTTGAAGTCTTTAATTTCACTGCTGGTGCCGCATTCCTCAGGGTAACTTACCGTAATGGTATCGCTAAGGTATACGTATTCATATTTACAGTCGACACACTGTTTACAGGAAACGGCTGATATTACTAATGCTATAGCTGCTGCGGCAATCAAAAATCTTTTCATCGTCATGTTATTTAATTAACTCATTGCAAACATACAGTTTTTTTGCAAAACAGTGCCGGAAATTCTTTTTTCAGATGTTATTTTTTCATCGGTTTCTTTATCGGGATCATTCCAGCATCAGGCTGCAACCGCGCAAAGCACTGTGGTCAAAACGCCCCAGCACGGTAAAGCTGCCATCGGGTGCCAGGGATCCCAGATCCTGGGTGGCAATGAAAGAGCAGGTGTGAATATTGGCGAGGTCCATAATATTGATGCCTCCCTTTTGCAGGTCAGGAAGTACCGCTAAGGGGTCATAGGGATCGCGCAGAACAACTTTCATCCAGGGGGGACAACGATATACCCCTTTGCTGGAGGAATACGCCTGCGAAAACAATTCGCACATGCTGTATTCGGAATGGACTTGTTCAACACCGAGTCCATGTGAAATAAGTGCATGAAGTTCTTCGCGTGTGATTTCTTTGCGATGACCTTTCATTCCACCTGTTTCCATTATGATGTCGGCATGAATGATTCCCGGGTATTGCTCTGAAAGGTCCGCCAGCGCAAAGCTTAACCCCAGAATGAATAGTTTTTTTCCCGGATTTTTTTCGTTGAGGTCTTTCAGCGATTGTTCTTTTCCGAGATAGAAGCCGCTGTTTGCACAGCCGCTTTTTTTGATCAGCAGGTTGGCCATATAGGCCAGGCTTGAGTCGGCCTTTTCTTGCGGAGAGGGAACGAGGGCTATGAAACAATAGTTATCTGGGGCACCATAAAAGAGTGTGAAAGAGCGCAAAATGCTTTGTTCGTATAATGCAGGATCATATACAGGATGAGTAGAAGGACTATCACCAGTAGTGCCGCTGCTATGAAAAACCAGGGCTTCTTTTCTGGTAACGGAGGTTATGAGATGGGTTTTATAAAATTCAACCGGGAGAAAAGGAATCTGCGCTGGAGTTAACACACCATCGGGCTTTCGCCCGATAAGATCACAATAACGCCTGTATATGGCATTGTGTTGATATTGAAATAAAAATATTTCCAGACATAATGCGTTAAAGCTTTCCGGAGAATGCACCTGAAAGATACGTTGAGCAAAATCCTTCCCTTGATAATCGTTCATGTCTGCTTTTTTCGTAATTTTATACCTCAGATGAAGGTCCGTAAAATGAACCCTGTTAAAAAATTTCTTCTGCCCGCGTTATGCATTGGTCTGTTCGGCTCCGGTTGTACCAAGGAGCCTGTATATCCCATTGAGCCGTTAATTACTTATGTGAGTTTCACAAAAGTACAAAACAATAGCGGGAAAGATGAAAAGGGGGTCCTGAAAATCAACTTTACGGATGGGGATGGGGATATCGGCCTTAACGATTATGATATTGACCCCCCTTATGACACCGCCAGCATGTATTATTACAACTTTTTCATTACCTATTTTGAAAAACAACACGGGGAATATGTGGCGGTTGATCTTCCGCTTTCAAATAATTCCCGCATTCCGCTGGTGCCGCCGGCTACAGAAGGTCTTCCGCTGACGGGTGATATTGATGTGGAGTTATACATCAATAATCCGTTCAGTACTTTCGATACCATCCGGTTTGATGTTTTCATTGTGGACCGCGCATTACATCACAGCAACAGCATCAGTACCCCGGATATTCTGATTAATAAGTAGTGTTTACACTTTGTGAATGGCATAGGTAACCACGCCCCAGATTCTGAAATCCATATCTTCGGTAATTTTCACCGGCTGATAGTCCTCGTTTTCCGGCAATAGCCATACCTGTTCGCCTTTTTTCCGGATGCGTTTTACCGTGAATTCACCATTGATTACGCCGATGATAATTTTTTGGTCTGCAGCCTGCAGCGAACGGTCAACCACAAGGATGTCCCCGTCAAAAATTCCGGCATTCACCATGGAGTGCCCGGTTACTTTCACAAAAAAAGTGGCGGAAGGATTCTTTACCAGATGCTCGTTCAGATCCAGCTTTTTATCCAGGTAGTCTTCTGCGGGTGAAGGAAAGCCTGCGGGGACGCTGGTGATATAAAGCGGACACGCCAGTGATGATTTCAGGTCGGGACTGAAAATTTCTGCCTTCAGTGATTTTTCTTTCTTTCGCTGCATGGGTTATTCTTCAGAAAAAGATTTGATCAGGCTCCGGTATTTTGAAAACACGTTGGCACGCGATACAAATCCAATATATTTCCCGTCTTTTAATACAGGGAGGTTATAGTGGCTGCATTTTTCAAATTTGTGCGCCACCGACTCCATCGATTCATCGGGTTCTACAGCGGGTTCAGGCATAAACATCAGGTCACGCACAAACACGGTTGCGTATAATTCCTGATTAAATACAATGTTCCGGATATCGTTTACAAATACGACTCCCTGAAAATTTTCATCTTTATCTATCACAGGAAACACGTTGCGCTGGCTGCCCGAAATGACTTTAACCAGATCGCCCAGTGTGGCATCGGCATCAACAACACTGAAATTTTGTTCGATCATATCGTTAATGTTCATCATCGAAAGCGCCGATTTGTCTTTGTTGTGGGTGATAAGTTCTCCGCGTTCTGCCAACCGCAAGGCATTCAGCGAATAGGGCACAAAATATTTTGTAGTGGCATAAGCAAGTGCCGCCGTGATCATAAGGGGCACCAGCAATTGATAACCGCCGGTGATTTCTGCAATCAGAAAGATAGAGGTCAGTGGGGCATGCATCACGCCGGCCATCACACCAGCCATTCCAACGAGTGCAAAATTGGCCGGCGAAAGGTCTTTAAATCCGAAGTATTTAGCAACAACGGTGAAGAATACGCCCAGATTGGCCCCGACAAAAAGGCTGGGAGCGAAGATCCCCCCGACACCTCCGGCAGAAAAAGTAATGGTCATGGCGACCACTTTCAACAGGATAATGGCTGCAAGCATGATCATCGCGGCGATAATACTGTCGCGAAAATCGTAAAAGGGGCTGTTCAGAAACAAATAGCTGAAATCGCCTTTTAAACAGGTGTTGATTTCATTATAGCCTTCGCCGAATAATGGAGGAAAGAGAAAAATCAGTACGCCAATGCTGACACCTCCTACCATCAGCCGTGCATATGGATTTTTTAATTTTTTAAATATTTTCCGGATGTAATAATAAATCTTGGTGAAATATATTGAAATTAATCCGCAAACCACGCCCAGGATCATAAAGGGAATGATGTCGTGCATACGGAACCCGACGACCGGTACAAAATGATAGATCACATTCTGACCCATGAACAGATAAGAAGTGAGGGCGCCTGCCACCGAGGCAATCAGCAGGGGAACGATGGATGACATAGTAAGGTCAAGCATCAGGATTTCCAGTCCAAAAAGCATCCCTGCAATGGGGGCTTTAAAAATCGAGGCAATGGCTCCGGCCGAAGCACAACCGATCATCAGTGTAAGCTGCTTCTGATTCAGCCTGAAATACCGTCCGATATTAGAACCGATTCCGGCACCGGTGCTCACTGCGGGCCCTTCCAATCCTACGGATCCGCCAAAACCGACGGTGAGCGCGCTTCCCACGATGCTCGAAAACATGGAATGACGCGGCAAAATGCTGTTGTTCCTTGAAATGGCGTATAGTACTTCCGGAATACCGTGACCCACGCGGTCTTTGATGAATAATCGAAAGAAAAGAACCGTTAGTAAGATCCCGATGGTGGGATACACAAAAAACATATAGTTTTCATACACGCTTGTGATCCCGAAATCGAGCACCATGCGGATGTAATGCACTGAGTTTTTCAGTACCACTGCGGCAAAGCCTGCGCCCAGACCCACCAGCCCGCTCAGCAGATAGATAAAATTAGTATCGCCGAGCCGGCGGATTCTCCAGGAAGTAAATTTGTCAATGGGTTTAGAGCCGCTCATTTTCGCATTGCTGATTTTACTGCATCGTTTTGCAGCTTCTGAATTGCGAATATATAAAATATTAAGTTAATAAAGGTTTTCCTCAGGAAGGGGAGGAGGGGATTTTAGCACAGGCGGTCTCTGCGGCAGCCTGTTCGGCGACTTTGATGGAATGTCCCTGTCCGCGGCCCCAGTTTACACCATTCATCAGTGCCTGCACGATGTACTGACGGGAATATCCTTTGCCTTCTTCACCGACCACCTTAAATTCCAGTGTCAGTTTTTCTTTCTGGGCGTATTCGATCAGCTTACTCTTGAAATTTAATTCGCGGCTTTCAAGATCTTCAAGGTCGATATAAAGTTTGATAATGCGGTCGATAATAACCTGTCGTGTGAAACGATATCCTTTATCAACATAAATCGCCCCTACCAAGGCTTCAAAGGCATCACCCCCCATGGAACGATACAGGTTTCCCGACTCATTTTCTGTTTTAATGAGCTCATTGATGCCCATCTTTAATGAAAGCTTGTTGAGGTTGGCCCTGCTCACGAATTTTGAACGCATCTGCGTGAGGAAGCCTTCATCTTTAAAGGGATATTTATGAAACAGGTAATCCGCAATAACGGCACTGAGGACCGCATCGCCAAGATATTCCAGACGTTCGTTGCTGATTTTTTTACCGGAGGCTATTTCCAGTGCGGCAGAGCGATGCCTTAAAGCCAGAACATACAAATAAATATTCCCGGGATAGAACCCGAGAATATTTTTTAGCGTCGAAGCTAATTTTTTTTCTTTATAGAAGAAATACCTTATGAAACCTGGTATTTTCAATGGATCAGGCTGTATACTTTTTAAAAATAATAGAGGCGTTATGTCCACCAAAACCGAATGTGTTACTGAGCGCAGCACGCACAACGCGTTTTTGAGCTTTGTTAAAAGTATAATTCAGTTCAGGAATCAGGGGATCGTCTGTAAAGTGGTTGATGGTTGGGGGAACAATGTCGTTCACCACAGCAAGGATGGTTGCCACAGCTTCTGCTGCGCCGGCTGCACCTAACAGGTGACCCGTCATAGACTTTGTGGAGTTAACGTTGATGTTTTTTGCATGCTCGCCGAATAACTTCACGATGGCCTGGGGTTCCGCAATATCACCTAAGCCCGTGGAGGTTCCATGGGTGTTGATATGATCAATATCCTCAGGTTTCATTTCAGCATCATCCAGTGCGTTTTTCATTACATTGAACGCGCCCAGCCCTTCGGGATGGGGTTGTGTCATATGGAAAGCATCTGCAGACATACCACCACCGGCGACTTCGCAATAAATATGAGCACCGCGTGCAACCGCATGTTCGTATTCTTCGAAGATTATTCCTGCAGCACCTTCTGCCAGAACAAAACCATCACGGTCTTTGTCGAAAGGACGGGAGGCTGTTTGCGGATCATCATTGCGTACCGAAAGTGCATGCATTGCATTAAATCCACCGATACCGCCTTCTACAACAGCGGCTTCAGAGCCACCGGTGACAAAAACATCAGCTTTACCCAGGCGGATATAATTAAACGCATCCACCATTGCTACCGCTGAAGAGGCGCAAGCCGCAACCGTTGCGAAATTGGGTCCGCGGAATCCATAACGGATGGAAATATGTCCGGCCGCCATGTCCGCAATCATTTTCGGAATAAAAAAAGGATTGAAACGGGGAGTACCATCACCTTTGGCAAAAGTCATCACTTCCTCATGGAAGGTGGTTAGTCCACCGATGCCTGAACCCCAGATTACGCCCACACGGTCCATATCGACAGTTTCCAGGTTCAGGCCACTGTCTTTTATGGCTTCATCCGCTGCAAACATCGCATAATGCACGTAGGGATCCACTTTCCTTGCCTCTTTCTTGTCGAGTAAGGTTGTGACATCAAAATTCTTTACCTCGCAGGCAAATTGTGTCTTAAATTTCGAGGCGTCAAAACGGGTGATCTTGGCTGCACCGCTAACCCCATTAAGCAATCCGTCCCAGAATTCCGGGACGGTGTTGCCAATCGGAGTTAATGCGCCAAGGCCTGTAACTACTACACGTCTTAGCTTCATTCGATAAAAGTAAAGTGATTACTTGGTGTTCGATTCAATGTATTTCAAAGCATCTCCAACGGTGCTGATTTTTTCAGCTTCTTCGTCCGGGATAGCAATGTTGAATTCTTTTTCAAATTCCATGATCAGCTCAACGGTGTCAAGTGAATCAGCACCTAAGTCATTCGTAAAGCTGGCTTCGGGAGTTACTTCGTTTTCATCAATATTAAGCTTCTCAACGATGATAGCCTTAACTCTTGTTGCAATGTCTGACATAATTATTCATTTTTTAGTTAAACCGGCTGCAAAGGAAACAATTCCAACCAACATGACCAAAACACAACCATCTAAATTTTCAAGATTTGTCTATAACAGGCTATATTTATGTTAATTAAACGGCCTGTTAAAAAATATTTTTTAACATATTTTAAGAAACCGGGGTTGTTTACGACCCTAATCCGGCTTGATTTCCGTCAGTTTTTCGGAGTATTTTAGGGTTGAAACTGATGGTTTTTTCGTCTTTATTGAGTGAGGCAGGACTGCTATATTTTAAGGAAAATGTATTTTTGCAGGCGAAGCACCTTATTATATATAGAACAACATGAACCACATCGCGATTTTTGCTTCCGGAAACGGCAGTAATGCAGGTAAAATTATCGAACATTTCAGGCATCATCTCCATATTAGTGTTGCACTGATTGTGTCAGACCAGCCACAAGCATATGTTCTTAAAAGGGCAGAGGAGGCGGGTATTCCCTGGGCGGTTATTACCAGAGAAGAATTACGTGAAGGTAACCTTTTGGTGGATTTACTCGAGGCTCATAATATTGATTTCGTTGTGCTGGCGGGATTCATGCGTATGGTCCCTAAACAAATGGTGGAACGTTACGAGCAAAAAATGGTTAATATCCATCCTGCCCTATTACCATCATACGGGGGTAAAGGCATGTATGGCGATAAGGTCCATAAGGCTGTCATTGCCCATCAGGAAAAAGAATCCGGGATCACGATTCATTTTGTGAATGATGTGTATGATGAGGGTGCGATAATTTTTCAGGCCCGCTGCCCAGTGTATCCGGGCGATACCCCCGAACGACTCGCAGAGCGTATTCACGCGCTGGAACACTTGCATTATCCGCGGGTGATCGAAGAGGTTATTCAGTCCGTTTCAGGGGATTAACCGGAGAAATATTGGGTGAAATATTGTGAATCTAACAGATTTAGTTAAGTTTGCAGTGGTTAATTACTATGCCGGGAGCAACTTCCTGAAAAGACAAAAAATCAAAAGCAACTATTTATTCTTATGAAAAAACTCACCCTTTCATTGGTCTGCCTGGCCATGACACTCACAACCTTATATGGTCAGAATAATGTCGGCATTGGAACCAATAGCCCCCATCCTTCGGCCGTGCTTGAATTAAATTCTGTGACCCAGGGTCTGCTGGTCCCCAGACTGAATACCCTTGAGCGTTTAGCGATCACCGCACCCGCCAGCGGATTGCTGGTTTATGATACCGATGTAAAAGCCTTTTATTACTGGGATGGAACCCAGTGGGTAATGTCTGTTGGTCCTCAAGGGCCAGTGGGTCCCACTGGAACTGCCGGTACTGCTGGCTCGCCGGGATTGCAAGGCGTTACTGGTCCTACGGGTGATCCGGGGATACAGGGCGTCACGGGTCCTTCAGGTGATCAGGGAATTCAGGGTATTCAGGGCGTTTCAGGCCCTTCAGGTGATCAGGGTTTGCAAGGTATTACGGGTGTCACAGGAGTTACCGGTCTCACCGGAATCACCGGTGCCATTGGTGTAACCGGACTCACCGGGCTCACGGGTATTACCGGGCTCACCGGCGCTATTGGATTAACCGGTCCAACGGGGACAACAGGATTGATTGGTATTACCGGGGTTACCGGTTTAACCGGATTAACGGGCGCCACCGGTCCTGTGGGATGTGCCACCCTCAATTTTATTATGAAATCCGATGGGATTGCTGCCACTTGTACGGCTACTCCGATTTATGAATCCGGCACATTCATCGGCGTGGGGACGACAAATCCCAGGATGAAATTGCATGTCGATCAGGGGGGTGTTTTATGTACAGGTACCACTGGCACGAACCCGAATCTCAGCGCAGGGACACGAATGATGTACATTCCCGACAAGGGCGCTTTCCGTATGGGGTTGGTGGATGACTTTATCTGGAATTCACCGTATGTGGGTATGAATAGTGTCGGAATGGGGCACCAAACCTTTGCCGATGGGGATTATTCCGTGGCATTGGGATGGCTTTCTAAAGCGAGGGCCCTGTGTGCTTTTTCGATGGGATATAATTCAGAGGCGTTGGCGTATTGTTCAACCACTTTTGGTGAAACCAATAAAATATCGGTCACATCATCATATGGTATTGCTTTGGGGGTAAACAATTATGTAAATGCCGTTTCCGGGATGAGCCTGGGTGATTCCTGTCGGGTATACGGGAATAATGCGGTGGCCATGGGGTTTACCAACAAGGCTTATGGGGCACGTTCGTTTGTAATGGGTGAAATTTCCAAAGCCACCGGGGCCGTTGCCACGGCGATCGGGTATAATTTGAATGCCGGCGGAATGGCTTCCACGGCTTTCGGTTCCAATAATACCTCAAGCGGCAATCAGAGTTTTACCGCCAACGATGCCAATATTGCTTCTGCCTATGCAGCTACTGCATTCGGACAACAAAACGTAGCGTCTAATGAGCGTGCCTTTACTACGGGCTCGCACAATACCGCCAGCGGTCTCAATTCTTATACTTCGGGTTACTATGTGACAGCCTCGGGCGATCATTCCTATGCCGGCGGAAATTACTCCACGGCCGACAGTTATTGCGAAGTGGCGTTCGGCAGGTATAATACCATCCCGGCGAATACTGTGGCCAGTTGGGTTAATACGGACCAATTGTTTGTTTTGGGAAATGGAACCGGAGCAGGAACAAGGAGTAATGCCATGGAAATATTGAAAAACGGACAGGGTTTTCTTACAGCAGGAATGATAACAACATCAGATAGTACTATTAAACGGAATATCACAAATCTTACAGGAGTATTAGATAAAATAGTCAAGATAAAACCAGTTTATTTTGAATATAAAAATCAGGAAACTCACCCTGGTGGCCGGCATATCGGTTTTATTGCCCAGGACGTAGAATTGCAATTTCCTGAGCTGACTGCTCGGAATTCCGCCGGAGAACTCGGTGTTGCCTACAGCGACATGACCGCCGTATTGCTTCAGGCAGTCAAAGAATTAAAAGTCGAGAACGAAGCGTTGAAGGCACGGATAGAAAAGCTGGAAAAGAAAAAATAGGCAGGGTAATATATCTTAAAAGGCGCTCCGATGGGCGCCTTTTTTATTGGGGATTTCCGAGCAGCGCCCTGATCACCACCGAGGCGCAGAAGCATCCGAATACCGCCGGCATATAGGAAATGGTGCCGATCCTGGATTTTTTATTCTGCAGGCCTTCCTGGTGAACAATGGAGCCTTTAATGACAGGTTCGGGCGAAAAAACCGTCTGTACCCCGGTTTGCAGACCCATTCGCCGCAGACGTTTGCGGATGTCGAAGGCAAAAGTACACTGGTAGGTTTCGGAGATATCGGCCACCCGGACCATCGAGGGGTCGAGCTTGGCGCCCGATCCCATGGAGCTGACTATGGGATAGCCCAGCTCTACCGCGTGAAAGATAAAGAAACTCTTGGGCGAAAGGGTGTCAATTGCGTCGAGTACATAATCATAATGAGCGGTCTTGAGCAAAGCCAGGGTAAATTCATCGCTCACATACTGCTTAGAAACGTGTAATTTCAGGTCGGGGTTGATGTCGAGAAGACGCGCCGCCACCACATCGGCTTTGGACTGGCCTTCGGTGCTGGTAAGGGCCTGTAGCTGGCGGTTACGATTAGAAGCCGAAAAGGTATCGCTGTCGGCGATGGTCATTTCGCCAATACCGGCACGGCACAGCATTTCGGCCGCCATTCCGCCCACACCGCCCAGTCCGGCCACCAGCACATGGGCAGCAGTGAGTTTTTTCAATCCATCGGCCCCGATCAGCATTTCGCTTCGTTCCTGCCAGTTTACTGAAGTTTTCATGCTGCAAAAGTAGGGATAAGGCACGAATAAAAAGATTTCCACGAAGGCGCGAAGGCACGAAGGTTTTTTTTAGGACGGCAAATTCTATAAAGACAGTTGGCCCCGCCCCACAACTTAATAACATGCGACAGGCTAAAGCTGAAAGGAAGCACAGAAAAAAAACAAAAAAAGTCTTTCAGGTTAAAAAAATTACTATTTTTGCGCTCTCAAACTGTCCCGTGGTGTAACTGGCAACACGTCTGATTCTGGATCAGAAGAGTCTAGGTTCGACCCCTAGCGGGACAACAAAAAAAGCCACTTAAACATTTTACTGTTTAAGTGGTTTTTTTTATTTGATACACATTTGACCACAAACGGGTTTATGTGGAGTTACGGATCAAGCCGAAAACCTGGGGATTGGCTTGTCTTCAAAGGACACCTCTTCTGTTTCTAGCTTCGAGCCAACAGCACTGCATCCCGGCTACAATTATTTTTTCTTCCCCTTCAACCTTTTGCATGAACAAAAGGTTGAGCCAAAATTCTAGTCAAAGCAATGCTATCCCCCCGCCCTCAAAAAAGGCCGCAAATCACGCAAGGTAGTGCCGAAAATTCCCGCTGGCGGCTTTCTCCGAAAGATTTTCAACGAACACCTTTCTCTGAGTAAAGATTTTCTCGTCCATTTTCGACAGAGCCGGCAGCGGAAAAACTGCTGCCTGGCCCCTTGCGGATTTGCAGGCCTTTTTCGATTCACGCCCGCGCACGCCCGCTGCTTTGACAAGGCCACCGCACACGCTCTTAGCGTAGTGACTGCAAGGCCAAAATGGATAAAGCGAGCAACTGTAATTTCCAATTGCAGCGAGGTGTCTACGGGCGTCCTGATTGCTCTGAAAGAGCAAACTCCCGGCACACAGCAATAGCGGCTGCTGAACGAAGGGTAATCCCGGAGCGGCTTATTGCACTACCTTCAGGGCAATGAAGTGCTGCTCGCAATAAGCAAGCGGAGGGGGCCTGTGCGACCGTGGCGTGAAAGCAGTCCGCGGTTTCGCAAAGCATGCAGTATTTTTAAAGTTAGTATTCGCTGTTTTTGCGTGCGAAAATTGCCTTGGGCCGGGAAAGCGGTTTTGTTTACTTTTGACAAGACAAAAGTAAAATAAAGAAAATGAATGCTTTACGGTTGCAGTGCTGTTGGAAGAAAGATGGAAATAGGTATAGTGTCCTTTGAAGACCCCACCCCACTCAGCCACAGCAATGCCGCATCAGCGCACCTCAACTTTTCCGTTTGATCCCAGAAAACCTGGGGAGGAGTGCCTTATCGTTACAGTTTATGGGGTTCAGTCTTCAAAGGACCTGATCAGAAAGAATACCCGAACTGCCCGCCAAAACAAAGATTCGAGTATTTTACGTGTTTTACCACCATGTTATCATTTTGCCAGATTGGTCGTTCCCTGTCGGTAATTTCAAAACCTAATAAAAACTTCTTTTTAACAAAAAAGTCACACCCAATAGAAATCTGGGGCTTCAGGTTGTAGTAACGCCATTTATTTGATTTAGCCACAATGTAATGCGAAACCATTGTTCTGCTCGTGGCTTTTTCATAAAAAACGAAGGTGTTCAGCAATTGTATCGATACAAAGGGGCGAAAATTAAACCGGTTTGGCAGGCTAAAATGTACTCCAACAGGAATACTAAAATGTGATGTGTAATAATCCCAAATGGAACAACGAATAGTAGTATCCGGCATTTCTACATAATCATATTCCCCTATATAAGTTTTTTGTCGGTTAAATCCAATGCCTGAACGAATTGAAAACCAATTTGAAATCGCATACTGATAGTTAAAATTCAACGTGTAGCTAAAATCTCTATCTTTTATATAGAACGTTTTTTGATATATATAGGTGGGAGGGGAATTATGTCCGGAATATTCCGGGTGAAGCTCATAGAATTCAAAATCACGTGAAAAACTGAACGACAGAATGTTTTTTGAATTTTTACGGACCGTATCCTGAGCATTTGCAGTAACACCAACAACAATCAAGAGTGTAAAAAATAGTGTTTTTGATTTCATAATAGGTCTTTTTGATATCTCTTAACTGCCGACTAATCGCGCCGCTTGTTAGTATGAAATTTGGTGTGGTATAACGCAATACTGTTTTGTTTTCATTATCAAGATCGTGATGGTTTCTTTAGAGAAAGGAAAATCACGATTGTTAATGGCATTATTATACCAAGTACTTTTTCTAATGAGTAAAACGGGTGATTCCTAAAATCTAATCCTATCAACGAATATGATAGAGGGCTCCTGAAAGATTCAATAATCCAATACATCCCAACGAATATGCCTAATATGAAATAGTATTTCACCCATTTATGCCCATTCCAGATTAGAAAGCCTGCCCCAATAAGTGTTGTTATCCACATTCCATTGTCTGAAAATGCGGATGGCGTTGAACACTTGCTATAAAAGATTTGGTCAATAAGAATAATTATGACAGAGATAATTGCATAAGTAAAAGTTAAGTAAGATGCTTTTATCGTATAAGGATTGTCGGTTTTCATGTTTTATATTGGCCGCTAACTCGTCTGTATTAATCTTAAGCGTGGATGGCCCAATTCTATTAACAAATACAAACAAATATAGATAAAAAGGGCTATAACTAACATATATTATCGGGATTTATTTCCCTTTTGTATCTTAAACAGTTTTTTATTGTATATTCGTAATGGCAGAAGCTAATCTGTTGCCAACAATTTTATTATGAAAAGAATTCTTTTTTTATTATTGGTCGTATCCACATTTGACATGTTCGGCCAGGCGCCCCCTTTTAAATGGGTGAAAAAAATCCCATTCGAAATAGTTGGCCAATGCAGCGACAGTGATGATAATGTATATATTTCCGGTGCTTTTTCGGACACCGTTACTTTTGAAAATATACTGCTGACAGGTAATAATTATTCATCAGATTTGATTATCGCTAAATTTGACAGCACAGGAAGTTTATTGTGGTATAAACAGTTTGGGGGACCTGATGATGATGGGCCCGTAGATATGGAAATTGATCAAAATGGTAATTTAATCGCGACAACATTCTATAACAGATCTACCATTTATTACGGCGACACGATTGTAGCTGGTGCGAATTCTCATGGCGCTATAATCGTTAAGCTTTCAAATAATGGTGATTTAGTATGGTATAAAATTCCCGGATATAATGATAATGGCTGTTTCCATGCATATTCATCAGCCATTGATCAGGACAATAACATTCTGATTTTGGGAAACATTCAATGGGGTAATGGGATTTTTCCGGATACGATTATACCCAGTCAGGGACATATTCTGGGTTATTTAGCCAAGTACAACACTGATGGAGATTTCGAGTGGGTCAAAGCATTTTTGGGGGATGTCAGCCAGTTTTCATTCGATGGGTCAAACAACGTTCTGATCATTACAGATTCCATCCGGAAGTATTCCCCTGACGGTGATTATATTTGGGGGAGGCCTGTTAGTGCATATCTTGGGAACAATAATTATTCGCAATTGGTAGCTGACTCTTTGGATAACATATACATTCTTGGCCGTTTTGAAGACACTGTCGTTGTGGATGGGATTTCTTACATTGCAAATGGAGCCAGTGATATTATCATTATTAAGTATGATTATTCAGGTAATCCTTTATGGGTGAATACTGCGGGCGGGCCAAAATATGATAATCCAAACTCAATTTTCATTAAGAATGGTGGCCTCTTTATGACGGGAGGGTTTGTTGAAAGAATTTTCTTTGATCAGGATAGTTTAACGTCGCTTTCTCCTATTTATTCAAGTGCGTTTGTTTCCGAATACGACCTTGCAGGAAATTTGAAATTCATTAAAAAAGTGGGTAGTAAAAAAACTTGCACAATAGGATCGATAGCTGTGAGTAAATCAATATATTTAAGCGGAAATGGAACCGACACTGTTAATTTTGACAATATTGAAATGGTTTATGGACCCTATTCAACTGGGTATTTCTTAACAAGATTGGAGGGGGAGGTAATACATCCAATTTTTTATCCTGAAACTTTTGAAATTTACCCGAATCCTACCCAAAGAATGGTTACAGTTAATTTTAATCCTGATTATAGAAATGTTTCTATTGAGATTTATAACAGTCAAGGTCGGCTCATGACGAGCATAGCCCTGAATCAGTACAACAATAATATTGATATTGGATCTCTTTCAAGGGGCCTTTATATTGTAAAATTAAAAGCGGAGAATATCGAAATTAGCCGAAAAATTGAAAAACTATAACGGGACATAACACCCGGCCTGATGTTATGTTTCACAACAGTTAGCCCCGATCATTTCGGACAGAGTGCAAGCACGGATATCAGGGCGCAAAGCTTGTGGCGGATTACAGGAAAAATCTGATGCAACAGGATTAATGAATTTGAAATAGTTTAAGATGAAAAAGAAACAATGGTACGAATCCTTGTTTGAAAACTATGGAGAAAAATATGATAATGAGGTTTTCACCCAGGGCACAATCGGTGAGTGCGATTTTATCGAAGCCGAATTAAAATCAGATAAAACCCTGAAGATTTTAGATGTGGGCTGTGGAACCGGGCGGCATGCCATTGAATTAACCAAGCGGGGCTATAGCGTTACAGGGATTGATCTATCCGTAAGTCAACTGGCAAGGGCAAAAGAAAAAGCTGCAAAAAGTAATTTAAAGATTGATTTTCAACAGCAGGATGCCCGGAATCTGACTTTTACCAAGGAATTTGATGTGGCGATTATGCTTTGCGAAGGCGGATTTCCATTGATGGAAACCGACGAAATGAATTTTGAGATATTGAAAAGCGTTACAAAATCACTGAAAGAGCATGGTAAATTTATTTTCACAACCCTGAATGGATTGTTTCCATTATTTCATTCTGTCGAAAAATTTTGTGCAGAAAAAGGCGGCGAGGGCAATGCGACATACCGGAGTAATACTTTTGATTTAATGACCTTTCGTGACCACAATATAACTGAATTTGAAGATGACCTGGGAAATAAAAAAACACTCGATTGCAACGAAAGGTATTATGTGCCCAGCGAAATATCCTGGATGTTAAAATCGCTTGGATTCATCAAAGCAGATATCTACGGCGCTAAACTGGGTGCGTTTTCGAGAAACCATAAATTAACCACCGAAGATTTTGAGATGTTGATTATCGCTGAAAAGTGAAAATGACAGAACCATGAAACAGCTCCTCCTGATCTTAGCCCTGATCCCGTTGACGGTGTTTTGTCAAAACACAGAAACGACAAACGACAAAAGAATTTCTATCGGGTTAACTTTTTCGCCGGACTATTGCTATGCCTCATCTGGCAAGTACTATAGTGAATTACCCATAGTTGGTTTTACCTCCGGAATAAACTTAGCCTATAACGTAAATAAAAGAATTACGCTCGAAAGCGGAATCTTGCTCACAGCTAAGGGAAAGAAGACAACTTATGGTCTTTCGGTTGCGTACTGGCCCGAAGGAGTACCGCATTATACCTATTTGTATCAATATTATGCAGACCGGTATAATTATCACCATTATTATGCTGAGATACCCATAAAAGTGAATTTCAATTTAGTGACAAAAAGGGCAAAACTTTTCATTACCGCAGGGGTTTCACCAAATATTTATATCGGCAGTAAATCAACGAGAATCAGAGAATATTATAGTGAGGACCGTATAGAAAAACAAGCTACATATTATGATGCAGAATTGATAAGAGTAAATTTGGCGGTCATTGCTGGTCTTGGCTTTAGTTATGACCTTTCGGAAGGTTTATATCTGAAAATTGAGCCGACCTATAGCCAGTCAGTTATTTCTATCGATAAGCCCACAAAGCTATATTTACATTCAGCCGGTCTGGACGCAGGGCTTTATTATCGGTTATAAACATCATATGGATATTATAGCATGCTTATTATATCTCATTTCAAAACCCGTCGACATTTATAATTTTATAATTTTGTAAATTATTAATGTGCAATTATCAGCGTGTCAGGTATTATGACTTTTGATGTTTGAACCGATAAGTCTGGCAGGAGGGTCAGGGAGATTTTTAGGCCGCTGAATGCTATGTACAATGAGTAAAAGCAGGCATACACAAGAAATATTTTTTCGTCAAAAAATTAATACAATCCCTAAAATATTAATCTTATGAAAAAATCAATTTTACTTTTTGCAACCCTGAGTTTTTTGTGCTTAACAGGCATGAATTCTTATGCTCAAACACCCAACTGGCTTTGGGCAAAATCGGCTGGTGGAATCGGGTACGATTATGCCCAGTCGGTAGCCGTTGACTCAGCGGGAAATAGCTACATGACCGGTTATTTTAATATGGGTATTAACTTTGACCTTGATTCTTATATCAGCGCTGGTTCTGCTGATATTTATGTCGTGAAGTTTGACCCGTCCGGCAATGTTCTTTGGTCAACAGCATTCGGCGGAACGGATGCAGATATTGCCAATTCAATTGCCCTGGATGCTTCCGGCAACATTTATATCGCAGGATATTTTAAAAGTCCCACCCTGGCCATCGATACAACCACGCTTACCAATGCCGGGGGTAACACGTATGATCTCTTTGTGGTGAAATTCGACGCGGCAGGCAATGTTCTCTGGGCTAAAAAATCGGGCGGTACCGGCGACGACAGGGCTTATTCCATTGCAGCGGATGCCTCGGGTAATAGTTATGCTTCGGGTTATTTTGCCAGCGCCACCCTTACTTTTGGACTTTCAACGTTGACGAATTCGGGTAATACGGATTTGTATATTGTAAAGTATGATCCGGATGGAACAGCGCTTTGGGCCAGGTCAGCAACCGGATCGGGTTTTGACTATGCATACTCCGTTGCCGCGGATAATGCGGGCAATAGTTATTTAACAGGAAACTTTAACGGCGCTACCCTCACCTTTGGGCCAAATGTGCTCACAAAAGCCGCCAATATAGATGTTTTTGTTGTGAAATATTCTTCCGTGGGTACCGTGTTATGGACCAACCGTGCCGGGGTAACCAGCGATAATGTAGCTTCTTCGGTGGCGGTTGATGCCTCAGGAAATTGTTATGCGGCTGGTTATTTTAAGGGTACAAGCATTGTTTTCGACACCGCAACACTGATCAATGCAGGTAATGCCGACATGTATCTCGTAAAGTATGATCTGACAGGTGATGTACAATGGGCCACATCAGCCGGTGGTTCACTCGAAGATGTCGCCAAATCTGTTGCCATTGATAAATCAGGGTATTGTTATGTTACCGGCCATTATAAAAGCGCCACCATTACCTTCGGGGAAAACATCTTAACCAATGCAGGCACGGCTTCCGGTGATATCTTTATTGCTGAATACAATCCGGCAGGCAATCTGGTTTGGGCAAAATCAGCCGGCGGAACAGGAGAGGATTCACCTAATTCCATCGCCACCGATACCCTGAGAAATTTTTATATTGCAGGATATTTTTATAGTCCCACAATTACTTTTGATACAACGACCATCTCAAATGGAGGCACTACCGATCTTTTCATTGCAAAGTCGGATAATCCCCCCGTTTCCGGGATCAGTGCAGTGCGTGATGAAATTATTTTTTCAGCATTTCCAAATCCCGCCGGAGACCATATAACCATCAGCCTGCTCCAAAATGCTACGATAGAAATACTGTCAATCGAAGGGCAAATGATAAAAACCATCAGGAGTCATGGTAACGAAACCAGCATTGATTTATCCGGTTTCTCAAAGGGGATTTATATTATGAAAATAATAACCGACAAAGGAATTACTGCGAAGAAATTTATTAAACAGTGATGAGCTTTAGTGCAGTGTTCGCTTTAGCGTTGAAGGGCCCCTTCAACTGACAGCTATTATTACCCTGACAATATCAGAAATATATATTGTTACATTTGCTTTTATTTTATGTAAAATATGTATATTTTTGTTAATAGATTTTGATGATTGTTCGTGGCTCCTCTTTACTGTTAAATGGAGTTTGAATGAAACGGTTTTGTCAATTATTTGATAGATGCCGGGAATAGTATTCATAATAGCATTGACAATATGAAAAAAAAAGCGGTTGATTTCATGCTCCTTATTCTGATCAGTTATGTTTTTATTAATGGCTGTTCAAAAGAAAAAACTGACGACACTGACGGTCCTGCGATCAAATATTCTATGGTTTATGGCCAGCCTGACACATCACTGATCTTTCATGGATTGAACGGGGACAGCGTAGGGTACTATCGGGATACTTTTAATATTTATACGGGCGGGCCTGATACAACTATTTCATTAACTTATTTTGAATTGGATTTGGATAATGATGATACCACAGATTTGCTTATCAGGGATCGACATTGGTTTCATTGGGACATATCATACGGATATGGTTTATATATGATTGGCCTTAATGGAACCCGGGTTGTTGTCAAAGACAATGCGCAGTTAAATTATTTAAAAATGTTCCATTATGGTGACCAGATAAACATGGATTATCAGATGGGTGGAATTACAGCTATTGGGACTCATTTACAGATGATCGATTTTGGAAGAGTCTCCCCCGACAACCTGGCGGAATATATTGGGTTTATCTCTGATGATAAATCCGGGTGGGTTAAGTTAAGATTCAGCAATTCATCGGATCTTGATTATCCGGCGCAGCCCTCTCAAATAGTGGAAATTGTTGAATGGGCGTATATTGAGTCAACGGATAAGGTCATAGTCGCTGGACAATTAGACTATTATTAAAAGACTCCTTTTGGGAAGAGTCACAGACCAGTTATCAATTCCCCCCTAACAGCCGCATCAGACTATTTTGGCTCTCGCCACGGTCCTTGCAATGAATCAATTCTTAACCATTTTTTGCTCCACGGTCCACGCTGAACCAGTGACTTTAATGATATATATTCCTTTCGGAAGGGAAGTAATATCAAGATCGGTTGTGCTTTCGGTTAACCCTTTCTGTAGTACGATTTCGCCAAGAATATTGTATACCTGCAGCGTTAGCTCCTCATTTTTAACCAACTCTATAGTAATCCAGTCGCTCGCCGGATTAGGATATAGCCTGATTTTTACGGCAGGATTAATTTCTCCAAGTCCGATGTTATAATCCTTCACACAACGTATGCTCAATGCGTATTTATTATTAATGGGATTATGGTCAACACCGGCAAACATGTACCACATGTATGTGGTCCAGGACGTCGAGCTGGTATAGGGTGTGGAGGTCCACCAACAACCGTTTTCCAGAAGATAACGATAGGCATCCGTTGCATAATCACGGCAACCACCCGGAAGGCCTGTAAAGCCTGTACTATTTGTGGCTCCTTCATTAGGGCTAAGCCAGTGTTGGGTGCCGGCTTCTTTCATTTTACCCCCTGCAATGTACACTCCTCCAAGAGCGGCTTCCGTTGTTTCCCAGTCCTCGTTGGTGGAAACATGCCATCCTGAGGGACAAATATGGTTGGTGTCTTTAACTGCAAAATAGTTGTACAGGGTGCCGTAAACCGTATCATAGGCGGCTGAATCGTTTTTATAATAACACCGGGCTCCTGTCCAGGTATGGGCCCACATAATACTGTCTGAGACCTGAGGTATAGAAACGCCATTAATGTAGTGTGTTGTTTTCAGGTTTGGTTTTAACCAGACCAACGTTCCTATTTGTACGGTATCATAAACATTACCGTCATAGTCGGTTATTTTTTGTGCCTGATTTCTGAAGGGGAGGAAAGCAAGCAGTGCCAGGAGAATGATAATCTTTTTCATGTTTGGGAAGTTTGGGCGAAGCCTTCATTTGTAAAAAAATTCCGTGGATATCTATACTGTTAAATTGCCCGTTGGTCAAACCCGAAATATACAGCATTTTACGCCGAATTGTACCTCCATGGCAACCCTTTTTAGGGGTAGTTACTCGAAGAAATAAATCTCTGTAATAACGATGACCTGTCTGAAGTCGCCGTAAAAATGAAATGTTCCTTCTGTTATCAAAAATTATTATCTTTGCACCAGAATTTCTTCGGGATGTAGCCCCGCCAGCGGCGGGGTACCACGTTCGGGTCACGAGGATCGGAAGGTTGGGTGTCTTGATGAAGAAAGTGTTATTCGGGATGTAGCGCAGTTGGCTAGCGTACCACGTTCGGGACGTGGGGGTCGGAAGTTCGAGTCTTCTCATCCCGACAAAGCTGCTCACAAGGCAGCTTTTTTTTATGTACTACGTTTATATACTTCAGAGTAAAAAGGACGGCCGGTATTATATTGGATCAACTTCCAATGTAGCGGACCGTCTTAATTATCATAATAGTGGCAGACAAAGGTCCACAAAATCCAGAACGCCTTTTGAGTTGGTGTACACTGAAACCCATGATAATAAAGAGGAAGCTGTTTCCCGCGAGAAACAAATAAAGAGTTATAAAGGAGGCAATGCTTTCCGAAAACTATTTACCGGGATGTAGCCCCGCCAAACGGCGGGGTACCACGTTCGGGACGTGGGGGTCGGAAGAGAGTTTATCCCGCAGAAGGCGGGAAGTCTTCTCATCCCGACAAAACAAAGCCTTTCTGGTAAAACCAGAAGGGCTTTTGTGTTTTCTGGAAGAAAGCGTGCTTTCGCAATCGGAAAACACAAAAGACCGGCTGAGCGCAGCGAAGTTAAAGGCTTTGTTTTAGGCCCCCCAGTGGAAGTCCGCCCGACCAGCGGGAGGGCAATCTTCTCATCCCGACAAAGCTGCTCACAAGGCAGCTTTTTCTTATGTACTACGTTTATGTACTTCCGTGGATTAGCAATGGTCCACGATATATATTTATGCAATTATAGGCAGCTGACTGCCTGTATTTACAGTTTTTTTGGCGAACCAATGATCAGCAGGAAATAGACCTGATCGAAGAATTAGGTGGTCATCTCAGTGCGTTTGAATGTAAGTATAGCGAAAAGACTGTTCGTACTCCAAAAGCTTTTATAAACGCGTATCCCGGGTCTTCATTCGAGGTCATCGATAAAAACAATTTTACAGATTTTCTTTTTGCTTTTCGTATTGATAGTTGCAGGGATACTGTCTAAACCCGTTTTTTGTTCATCAACTTAGCAAGGCCGCCGGTAGAGGTTTCCCGGTATTTTGCAGACAAATCACGCCCGGTAACCGCCATGGTCCTGACCACATCATCGAAGCTGATGCGGTGCTTGCCATCCGAAAGAATCGCGTAAGCAGACGCATCCTGGGCACGGGCTGCAGCAAAGGCATTCCGTTCGATGCACGGTATCTGTACATAGCCGCCCACCGGATCGCAGGTAAGACCAAGGTGATGTTCCATCCCCATTTCGGCAGCATACTCAATTTGTCCGGGCGTACCGCCAAACATTTGAGTTGCGGCTGCAGCAGCCATTGCGCAAGCGGTGCCTATCTCACCCTGGCAACCCACCTCAGCCCCGGAAATGGAGGCATTGTGGCGCACAATATTTCCTACCAATCCGGCCGTTGCAAGGGCACGGATCACTTTCAATTCCGTCATTTCGTAATTGGTCATAATATGAAACAACAGCGCCGGAAGGGTGCCGCAGCTTCCGCAGGTTGGCGCGGTAACGATTTTTCCACCCGCTGCATTTTCTTCTGAAACTGCAAGGGCATACGAAAACAAGTCGGTTTTCTTTTTCAGGGTGCCGGTAAAACCTGTTGCCCGCGAATGGTAAACAGATGCTTTCCGCTGTACATGCAAAGGTCCGGGGAGCAAGCCTTCAGCATGCAATCCCCGCTCAATTGATTCGGTCATCGTCTTCCATACCTCTTCCAGAAATGGCCAGATTTCTTTACCCTCCACCGATTCGATGTACTCCCAGAATGTCATTCCGGTCTGCTCCATTTCCAACATGACCATACCCATGCTGTTGGCATGACTGATTTCTTTATTCATATCGGCATCATCGCTGAGAGCGCCGCCGCCCGTGCTGAAGGTGAGCCAGGAATCCTTCACGGTCCCATTTTCATCCAGCGCTTCGAATAATAAACCATTGGGATGAACACTCAGCACTTCTTCTGGTTTCCAGACAATTTCGATTTTTTTACCGGCAAACACCTGTTCAATGGTGGTATCGGTAAGATGGCCCTTGCCTGTGGCGGCCATGCTTCCATAGAGGGTTACACGAAATGCCGCGACTCCCGGATGCTTGTCCCTGAAGGTTTCCGATGCCCTCCGGGGCGCCATGGTGTGCGTAGATGAAGGGCCGTAACCAATACGGTATATATTTCTGATGGAATCCATGCGTTGTTTTTTTACAAAAGTAATATCATTCCTGCAAAAGTAACCTGGTCATTTTCCGAAACGGCAATAAAAAAGACTGGTCAGTAATGGCGTCCTTACAATATCCTAAAGCGTAAAAACCTGCTGCTTCATCCAAAAAAAATGAGCAGGAAAGCAGTATTTGAGCTGCGCATGCATCCGTTGGCACTGAAATTCATTCACAGGATAGTCGTCAAACCCTGATCAATATCCTTCATTTTTGTCTGTAAACAGATAATTGTGAGATAATTATTAATAACTTTGCATGTTCGCTGAAAAAAATCAATACTCGATGCCTGCTAAATTACTGTTTCGACTTTTTGTACTACTTACTGCGTGCTTTTTTTCCACTTTATCTTTTGCCCAGATTCCAACCAAAGTGTTTGAAATTACCGACCTTCTGGTAGATGGTTGCGATGGAGGTAATGAGGGTAAAAATGAAATGGTCCTGTTTCAGATGGGTCCCAACCCGATAAATGTTGCCAACCTCCGGGTGGATGGGGCAGGTTCTACCGGCGCCATACAGACCAGTAAATGGCCGAATACGGCTAACATATGGCGGGGCATTGCCACTCCTCCCGCTATGCCTGCAGCCGTTGCTTCAATTAATAGCACCATAACCGGTTGCGGAGTATTGATAGAACCCGTTGGTGGTATTTTGCCGGCCGGCAAAAAAATCCTGTTGATCACCAGCACCGCATTTAATCCTGCAGCGCATAGCTTTGCTACCCTTGGTGATACATTGTACGTGATTTTCCAGATGGCAGGAAATACCGCGGGACATTTCGTGAACTATGATATTGCTTCTTCAACCCGCACCATGGTTTTGGTCCATGTACCCACAGGGGGCGCCGACACCGTGGTATACGACCGGTCTTTTCTTACACTAACGAATGGAACGGCGGGGTTACAGGATGGCGCCTCTGTAAAGTATACCTGGGGCGGATTAGCCTCTTATTACAATAATGGCTGTCAGGCGCCGTATACGGTTCTGGACCCGGCATGGACACCGGATACGTTGTGTCAGAATGCTTCCCCGATTAATCTCAATACCCTGCTTACCGGCACTGCTGGCGGTACCTGGAGCGGGACAGGGGTTACAGGCAGTATGTTTAATCCTGCCGGATTGTCAGGAAACATAAGCATAACCTATACTGTAGGACCTGCACCCTGTGACACAACATGCACTCATAACATACTTATTCAGACGGCACCTAATGCCGCATGGACTGCCCCCACCTCAATTTGTCAGTCAGCCCCGCCCATCAACCTCAGCGCCCTGATCACCGGCACCACCGGTGGTACCTGGAGCGGCAGCGGAGTAAGCGGATCTTCATTTAATCCCGCCGGGCTGAACGGAAATATCAGCATTACTTATACAGTCGGCGTTTCTCCCTGCAGTGCCTCGTCAACCCAAATAATAAATGTGATGGCCAACCTCGTGGTCACACCTACAGCCACGCCGGCTACTGTCTGTCCGGGCAGCCCTTCTTCACTCTCTGCCACCAGTTCGGCACCCTCGACCACTTTCTCCTGGACTCCCGGTTCGCTCACCGGATCACCTGTAACCGTCACCCCGGGCGCCACACAAACCTATACCGTTACCGGAACAGCTGGCGGCTGCACAGGGAGCGCTTCTATAACCGTGACTGTCTCCAATGCGCCCAATGCCACCATCAGTTATGGCGGACCCTACTGTCTCTATGATGCAGATCCGGCGCCTGTTTTTGGGACAGGCGCGAGCGCAGGCGTATTCAGTTCATCGGCAGGACTCATTTTCGTAAACACCTCAACCGGCCTGGTCGATCTCTCTGCGAGCGCTCCGGGTACCTATACCATCACCAACTTCATCGCGGCTTCGGGTGGCTGCATGTCAGCAACAGATACGGCAAGAATCACCATCAATCCCACGCCTTCCGCGACTCCACCGGCAAACATTACTGTATGCAACGGGGTTTCCGTTCCCGTCACCGCAATCACCGGAACCCCCACCGGTGTTACCTTCAGCTGGATCAACTCCAATACCGCCATTGGCCTTGCAGGCAGCGGCACCGGTAATATCCCTGCTTTCACCGCCAGCAATACCACATCCGCTCCTATAACCGGAACGATCACCATTACTCCGGCAGCCAATGGCTGCACCGGGACAGCCCAATCCTTCACCATCACAATTAACCCACCGCCCGCCATTAATTTCCCGGCGATACCGGGAATCTGCGAAAGCGCTACAGCCATTACCTTACCAGGCGCTACGCCTGCAGGAGGCACCTACAGTGGCACCGGGGTTAGCGGAACCACCTTTGATCCGGCCGTGACCGGTACGGGAACTTTTGCCATTACATACACTTACACAGATGCCATCGGTTGTGTGGACTCCGCTGTCCGGAACCTCACTGTCTATCCCCTTCCAACGGTATCTGTCAATCCTCAGAATGCAGCAATCTGCCCCGGAAGTCACATCATACTCACCGCTTCCGGCGCCATTACCTATGAATGGGCCTCCAGTTCCGACCTGAGTACCATATCCGGAGCCAATGTAACAGCAACCCCGGTGACAACGTCGACTTACATGGTAACAGGAACCGCAAACGGCTGTACCGGAAGTGCGAGCACTACGGTATTCATCAATCCGCTGTCGTCGCTCAACTTCACCGCATCCCCGCGCCAGGGATGCGAACCGTTAACCGTAAACTTCACTATTTTCCCCGGTCCGGATATTATTGCCAATTCGTGGACCCTGAATTCCGGCGGTAATTGCGGCACGTCGACCGACACGAGTGTAACCTGCACCTACGAATACAGCGGTACTTATATCGCAACACTCACCGCCCTTTCGTCCGATGGCTGCAACATCAGCACCACCACCACCATCAATGTATGGCCCGGTCCCAACGCCAGTTTTGAAACATTTCCGGATATCACCACTCCGGATGAACCACGGGTGTACTTCTATAACAACTCCACCAATGAAGATTTTTTGAGCTGGGATTTTGGAGATCCCGATTCGTATACGCTAAACTATGCAACTACTGATAGTCCTTACCACGACTTCAATAATCCCGGAACCTACAATGTGTTGCTGACCATTTCGAACCAGTATGGATGTTCCGATACGGCCACGCATACCGTTTTGGTCCTTGATCCCTTAGGGTTCTGGATACCTAATGCATTTTCGCCTAATGGCAACCTTGTTAATGATTTCTTTGGTCCCAGCGGCATAGGAATCATTGAGGAATCATTTGTAATGCGCATCTTCGACCGCTGGGGTAAGGAACTTTATTTTACCAAGGACCTCAATGCTCCCTGGAATGGTAGAGATCTCGGCTCTGGCAAAACTTTTCCTGATGGCGTGTATTCCTATCAGATCTACATTACCGACGAGCGCGGATACCATCATGAATATCTGGGGACCGTTACGCTATTAAACGGACTGCAGTAGCAACCTGAGCGTTTTTCATTGTGCGTGCGAACCTGTAATAATAAATAGCCCCTCCGCTGGGCTATTTTCCTTTGTGAATAAGGTTACATAAAAACCACATTGTTATATTTGATATGATATTGCGTCGTGTGCTGAATGAAAATCTTTCATTTACACCAGCACCAATGTTGAACACTTTTGCGGTAAATGTTTTATCTTGCAGGTCTTAACCCCAAAAACCACACCCATGAAAAAGTTTTATTTTGCCTTTACCTTTTGCCTGGCGTTATTTTGCGTCAGGGCTCTTGCAGGAGATACGCTGGCTTATTACCCGCTAACCTCGAATGGGGTTGACCAGATGGGCCTTAACGCCAATATGACCCTTACCAATGCGCCCTTTCTGAGTGGAGGCGTGTATTGTAACGGCAGCGCTGCGGGTTATACCGTTCTGACGCCGCAGATCAATAATTTTTTATTCGACAATTTTTATATCGGCTTTGATTTTATGGTTGAAGAATATTTAACCCAACCGGTGATTGTTGGCGGCACCTCATACAGGTGGCTGGGCTTTTACCTGAAAGCCGATTCTACCCTGAGTATGCTTTACAACAATAACAATTACGAAGTAAGCACCGTGACCTACGAGCCCCTCCAATGGTACACCGGCAGCATAACGTATGACGGGACCACTGCAAGAATTTACCTTAACGGATCTCTCGTTACGGCATGGACCACTTCATTAACTTATATTGCTACTGATACTGAGATCGGCACCAGAAATTATGCGAACGTAGCTACATTTAAAGGCTACCTCAGAAACCTGATCATTATTAATGATCATGCCGCGGGCAATAGGGAATTATTCAACACAACGATTTCGTTTTCGCCCAACCCCGCCAGTGATTATCTGACCATTAGCGGCATTGACCAGAACAGTGTGATCAACATTTATGATATCACCGGAAGGTTATTAATATCGACCCGTAATGAAAACAAACCCATTGATATCAGTGGGATTAATACGGGTGTTTACTTTGTCAGGATAGAGGGTAACGGACAACTTTTTACCGGGAAATTCATCAGGAAATAAACAGGAGTATTATTCCCTCCAAAGAAAATTCGTTAAGCAGGAAATAGCAAATTGATCAAGGCTGATCAAAGTAAGTAAGGTGTCAAAATAAATTTCATATCTTTATGCTTTAAAGTGAAATTATGATGAATAAACCAGCCCGCTTTTTTCTGATCTTGATGATCCTGCTTTGTGGCAGTCTCTGCCAGGCCCAGGACTGGCGGACCCTGCGGACCAATGGGGTATATATGTTCAGTGATGACGTTTTTAATGAATATCATGCATACCGCGTGGACTCTGCATGGGCTTCGGGAAGTGACAGTATTTTTATGAGTTTCCCTGTGATCCAACAGCTCGACTATGACTGTTATTCCCCCACAGAAGGTTCGTGGACAGGAAGAATGACGGTGGTAAAACCTGATGGAGACGATGTCTTTATCAATTACAGGTATGATTCAATTATCATCAGAACCACTGCAGGCGTGGGTGACTCATGGCTCATGTGTGATTCGGGAAATGTTACCGCCACGGTGATTGCCATAAAAGATACGAACCTGTTAGGATTGAATGATTCGGTCAAGGTTATTTCACTGAGCAGCTCCCTCTCCTATATCAACGGAACAAAGCTCCTCCTCAGTAAACATTATGGTTTGATTAAAATGCCCGAACTTTTTAATTTTCCGGATGACCCATGGGGGTATCAACACCTCACCTATTCACTGAAAGGAATGAGCAATCCGCAGGTGGGCGTGCAGAATCTGAGCCGGAGAGAAACTTATACCTATGATATTGGTGATGAATTTCACAGGTATCACTACGATGAAAGTGGGGGGTGGAGCATGGCGTATCGGGAAAATGAATCGTGGGCTATTTACCGGGTGTTGGAAAAAGTGACTACCGCCTCACCCGACACCCTGATGTATCGGTTTGAAAGATGCATGAAACAACATAACTACTATTCTGATACCGACACGTTATCGGACCTGTTCACCCTGTTTCACGACACCCTTCTGATCACGCACGTACTGAATAATACAGATGCTTTAAACTTTGATCAACTGCCGGGAGAGCCCGCTTATAACAATTATAATCAACTTTATGAGCATACCATGAACTTACACACGAGTGGCAAACGTGGTAAAAGTTATCCCGATACGGATGAAACATACTGGTTGGTCAATCCCCTTTGCTGGAGCCCTCCAATCGTTGATGCCTGTGTAGGCCGCACGTATTATTATGACGGGATTTACGGCCCCGATTATTACTGTGCGTATTGGGTATATATAATAAATACCCAGCTCGTATATTATAAAAAGGGGAGTGAGACCTGGGGAACGCCCTACGATTGCGGTACTATTTTAAGCGACGATTTCAACGAAGAAGTCACTGCCAGAATGGTCACGGTTTCTCCGAACCCGGCCACAGATCACATAGAAATCGCGCTGAAGAACCTGAATGCAGCTCTCAGCTTTGAACTTTATAACCTTACGGGAAACGTGGTAAAAAGCTTCCTGATCACCGAACCAACCACCACCATCAGCTGCAGCGATCTCAACGCAGGGCTTTACCTGTATCGCATCAGCGGAACTTCGGGATTTATTGCCAGCGGGAAACTGGCCGTGCAGTGATAAAATTTGTTGGTTGAAAAACGCGCTGAATATCCGGTATAATAAAATAGCGAGGCTGGGTTGAACTGGTTTATGGTTTTAATATTACGGTGCGCTGCACCTGGAACTTCAGGATTGCTGAATTTGCTCCACCGGCATTTAATGCTCTGATCATTCCTACAATCAGTGCTTTTTCCTCTACCTTAATCCCATCGGCCTTATAAGAGCATGATATGGGTATACTGTACGTCGTTAGTATCGTACCTAATCTAAACAGCAAAGAGATCATTGTTGGAGCCTGGTAGTGGATCCTCCAGGGAGAGGTAGTTAATCCAAGTAAGCCATCCACGGATGTTATAGTGGTAATTCACATCCTGCAAATATTTTTTGGTGTCCCTTTCAATCGTTGATTACAACTTTAACTCCGCGTGATTTCATTTCATTAATAAATTCAATTATTCTGTCATTTTCATGAATATGGAAAGAATAAAATAACTTTCTATATAGTGAAGTAAATACATTAGAATCATTAATAAAATATATTTCAATTTTATCTCTAGCAAATGAACGCGCGACTTTTGGATAATATTCTATTCTTAACAATTCATCATAGCTGTATTCTATTTTCTTTTTTATAGGTACTCCAATATTAAAGGGTTTATAAATAATGATTTTTTCATTGAAAAAATATATTCTTTTAAACATCGTCAAACCGGGTTTGAGATAGAGCACGCCACAAATTATATAGATAAAAATGTTTTGCATCCATATACAAATGATCCCGAAAATAATTACCATACCTATTATCCATTCCAATTGTAAGAGTAAATTGTTACATTGAAATATTGGATTATCTTCACTATTTGTCATGATACTATTGAATTTGATGATTTATTCCGTAAGGGGATAGGCGTATAGATATTTGGTATAGGGCTAATCACAACCTTCTCTTAAATAAATAAGCGCCAGCACTAAAGTTTTACCATGTGTTTTACTTACTTATATATAAACAGCACAAAACCATTAAAAATAACTATAGTAAAATTCAAAATATATAACATTAATATCTTGAGATGATGCGCACCAATATGGATATTGATCAGTTCCAGCCTTACTTTTTAATAACCCATTTTCAAAATAATCGTACCTGTAAGTACCGTATAAAATAATATTGTCATCGAAACTATAATGAATGATATGTCTTATGTAAAGATTGTCCTTTTTATACCATTGAATATCATGAAATCCATCTCGTGGTCTCTTTTGATCTGTAATTATTGAGCCATTAGAAAGATAAGTGAAGAGTGTAGTGTCTTTCTCGAGATTTAGATCTTCATCATAGCGTGAGTTTACTACAATTACGGGGCGAAACTTGCTGTCAAAAGTAACTTGAAGGTCCAGGCTATCGTTATGAAATCGAGATAGCGTATTTTTCTCGCTTTTAAAAGAGTAACAGATCTTCCCCTTCTTTCTATCGTCAATAATAATCTTTTTAATATTCCCTGAATTAAAGAAAAAATAATTATCTTTTCTGATGGTGTCCCCATTTTCGATCTGAATAATTACCTCTGGAAATTTTTGTTTTTCTTTATAAATAAAGCAATAATTACGGGAATAACAACTACTATCATAAGTAGACCAATTTTCGACCCGCGAACTTGACTCAATTAATAATTCCTTTGAAAAATAATAATCATACCGTTCTGTGTATTTTTCTATATAATGTATTTCAACTACTGAGATAGTATCACATGCCAAATTTCTTTTAGTCACTATAGAAGATATCGTGTCTCCGTCACAATTTCTCCTTACCTCATTAATTTGTTTAATACCATTATTGATGAGTTTTTGTCGGAAATATTTCGTATTACAAATTATTGCACCATTTTCGAATGCTGACCAATACTGATCAAGAGTAGGGCGATACATGAATTCTGGACTAAAACCGTTTTGGCAATATCCAACCTTAATAACAAGAATAGAAATAAAAAAAATAAATATTCTTATGTGTTTCATATTTATGTATTAGTTGTTTTATAGTAATTTCTGGATTAGCCAGTCCACCGGCATCGTAAAGATTAGTGTTGATTTTGTCTACCCAAAGATACGCAATTGTGGAAGACACATATGACTATCGGAAACATAAATCCTTTCGCTATGGTTTTAATATTACGGTGCGCTGCACCTGAAACTTCATTATTGCTTAAATTGCTACAAAGATTGCGGTGCGCTGCACCTGAAATATCACGATTGCTGAATTTGCAATAAAAATGCAGGTTCAATCCTCCGGTTTTTGGTTTGAAATTTATCTTGATAAATTCCCTTGATGAAAATGGAATCATGCATTTGCTATTCGCATTATTACGGCGCAGGAGGGGACATTGCCATTAACGACGGGCACACCGTGCGCCGGAAAAATCCAATATTATCCTTGCTACCATAATGCCGCCCCGATGGGGCTCTTTGTATTGCTCAACGCATGGCTTCTTTTATAACATCGTGGATTTGGAGCAGGAACGGCAGGGCACTATTACTGCATTAGAAAGAATTATCATAATCTTACCATCAGCTTGATAAGCCCCATCGGGGCGGCATTATGGTAGAACTAAATGCGCCAGAAGTGTCCCAAGCCCCATCGGGGCGGCATTATGACAAGATTTTGTCAAGAGAAAATATAATGATTGAATGCCAGCAGGGTGTAGCATGCATTATTTTGCCACCCGTAAAATCGCAGGATAATTACGCCGGTCTCCTCGGGTTTTCCGGGATCAAGCGGAAAACCTGAGGATGGGTTCAGTCTTCAAAGGACACATCTTCTGTTTCTGGCTTCGAGCCAGCAGCAATGCATCCCGGCTAAAATTATTTTTTCTTCCCATTCAACATTGTTCGATTCACGCCCGCGCACGCCCGCTGCTTTAAGGCCACCGCACACGCTCTTAGCGGAGTGACTGCTAGGCTAAAATGGATAAAGCGAGCAACGATTAATTCGTCTTGCAGCGTTTTATCTGCGGGCGTCCTGATTGCTCTGAAAGAGCAAACTCCCGGCACACAGCAATAGCGGCTGCTGAACGAAGGGTAATCCCGGAGCGGCTTATTGCACTACCTTCAGGGCAATGAAGCGCTGCTCGCAATAAGCAAGCGGAGGGGGCCTGTGCGACCGTGGCGTGAAAGCAGTCCGCGGTTTCGCAAAGCATGCAGTATTTTTAAAGTTAGTAGTCGCTGTTTTTGCGTGCGAAAATTGCCTTGGGCCGGGAAAGCGGTTTTGTTTACTTTTGACAAGACAAAAGTAAAATAAAGAAAATGAATGCTTTACGTGTGCAGTGCCGCTGGACCGATGCGCAAATCATATGCGTTGTCCTTTGAAGACATCACCCCGCTAAGCTACAGCGATGTCACAACAACACACCTCTAATTTTCAGTTTAATCCGTTTTTTTGATGTCAGACATTAACGTGTATCTTTGCATTTGTTAGCGAAAGCATTTATGACAAAGTCCGACTATAAGCTACTTCCCGTTATCCTCGCCGGTTTATGTATTTGGCTTATCAGTGCGTTTTTTTCTGACGGGTATTATCAGGCCGATGAACATTTTCAGATTCTTGAATTCGCCAATTATAAGCTGGGCAATATCTCATCTCAAATGCTGCCCTGGGAGTTTTCTGAACAAATGCGCCCGGGCTTCCAGCCCTTGCTGGCATTTCTTATTATTAAAAGCTGTTCGTTCATTGGCATTACAAGTCCCTTTACGCAGGTTCTGTGCATGCGCATGATCACGGCTTTGCTGGCTTTTGGGGTGACTGCTTATTTTTTACGTCGCATTAAAGCTGAATATGGGTCTGCTCTCCGACAGTTTTTCCTATGGTCCTTACTCTTTTTTCTTTGGTTCATGCCCCTGCTGGTGGTCCGGTTTTCTTCCGAAAATCTCTCGGGAATTTGTATGCTTTTATCGCTTGCGCTAATCATGCTTCCTCAGGAAAAGGTTTCTGCGCGGGGATTTTTGCTGGCCGGGATTATTGCCGGACTGGCGTTCTTGTTCCGATATCAGTCGGCAATTATGATTGCGGGATTGTTCTTCTGGATGCTGATTATTCAAAAGCCGGGGTGGAAAAAATCTGTGTTTTTTTTGGCCGGATTAATCGTGGTCTGCGGCTGTGGATTTTTTGCTGATCGATGGCTGTATGGCGAATGGGTATGTGCCCCCTGGAATTATTTCAGCAACAATTTGCTGATGGATAAACTCTCTTCCTTTGGTACAAAACCATGGCATCATTATTTTACCTCAGGTACCGAACAACTGTTGTTCCCGGTGGGGCTGGTGGTTTGGATATCTGCTGCGGTTTTCTGGATCACTAAATCACGCTCCGCCCTTACCTGGATCAGCATTCCATTCGTCCTGTTTCATGTGTTGTTATCCCATAAGGAGGTCCGGTTTCTCTTCCCTTTGTTTTACCTGATTCCCGTGTTTATTTTACAGGCGGCAGTAGTTCTTTCGAAAGTTGGGGTGTTCCGTAAAAAGTGGATGCAGATAAGTTTGATCGCCGCATTTTTATTTCTGAACCTCGCAGTGCTGTCTGTTTTTCTCACCAAAACCATGGAACGGAACATCGGAGTGCTTCACCAGGTGCATCAATCAGGAACGGGTCAGAAACTTTTGTATTATAATGAAGGTAACCCCTCGAATCCTTTCGGGATCCCGTATTATTTTTATCTCACCCATGATATCACAAGCGTGAAGGTGAACGATAGTCTGCAGCAAATACCTTTGCCGTCATCGTCCGATACAACTGTTTTTCTGTATGAAGAAATGAGGGGAATTAATTATCGCACGGATGCGAACAGCACCTTAATGATGTGTAAATTTCCGGCCTTTTTGCGTCCCTTAAATTTGGGTCATTGGCAGGAACGGACCGCCAACTGGGCGTTGTACCGAATAAAATAATCCATTATTTTACTATCCACAGTCTTACCATCACCGGTAAATGATCGGAGAAACCGCCATGGTATTTTCCTCCGGCATAGGTGCGGTCGGGCACCATTAATCCTTTGCTGTTGCGATATAGCATCCAGTCGCGTTTAAAAGCGGTTGCTTCAAAGCCACTGAGAATCCCGGTGTTTTTCTGCATCAGCAGGGAGGTGGAAACCATGATCTGGTCGAACAATTCCCAGCTTTTGTAATAATGGCTGCCTTCGCCCTTTTCTGCAATACCAGCCGCAATGTTGTAGAGGTGGTTATAGCTCAGCGTTTCTTTAAAGGGCAGGGCCCCTAAAGCTTCCCGGATGCTGGTGTTTTCGGGGGTATCATTAAAATCGCCCATCAGCAAAATTTGCGCATTCCTGTTGATCTGAAATAAAGAATCCACTGTTTTTCTTACCGTTTGTGCGTAAATGATACGCTTGGCCTCTGTCTTTTCTTCCCCGCCAGTCCTCGATTTCCAATGATTCACAATCAGATGCAGCGTGTCTTTTTTACCGAGGATGCCACAAACATATAAACATTCCCTAACCGATCTTTCATCTGAAGTGTCATATTTTACGGGGATTTCATGATGCGAAACCGCTGTAAATTTCGATGGGTTATACAACAGGGCTACGTCAATACCGCGCGGATCTTTGCTCTCCTCATGTATGATTTTATACTTCCCTTTTTTCAGTGCAGTGGTTCGCACAAGATCGTTCAGAACGCCACGGTTTTCAATTTCGGTTAAACCGATAATGGCCGGAAGCGAAAGGCTGTCGGTCGCCGCCAGAACCCTGGAGATCTGCGAAAGCTTATGGTTGTATTTTTCTGTATTCCATTTGTTTTCTGACCCCGGTAGAAAATCCGCATCATTACGCTGAGGATCATCAATAGTGTCGAAAAGATTTTCGACATTATAAAATACCACTGTGTATCCGGCAGCTTTGCTCTTCGTAGTATAGGGCTTTTGCGCCTGCAGGGTGCCTGAGCACAGCAGCGTAATCAGCACGGCAAAGGTGACGCCTTTACAGCGCTTAAAAAACAAACAGGTTTGTGTCATAATAATCGGTGTTACTCGGTGTGATCCATGATAATGACCCAGCGGCTTTTCACTTTCGCCCAGATCAGGGTAAAGGTGCCTCCGATCACTTCATCCTTGCGGTTGATTTTCCATGCACCGGTACAAATCACTTTCTTCTTGTCGAGTTTATAAAAGAAGAGTTCGCTGTAGGCTAAAGTGCCCATAGCTGCGGCATCGGGATATTTATTTTCGTAACTGTCGCGGATGTTCTGCCATCCTTTTCTCACTTTTCCAGCAGTGATAAAGAGCAGGGAATCGCTGGCCCAGTAATAACCCATGTACCCGTCGATGTCGGCCAGGTTCCAGTTCTTCTGCTGATCTTCCATCTGCTTGGTAAAAAAATCTTTCTCTACACTTGTCAGGGGCTGCGCCATCATCGGGCCGGCCATCAACATCATCATACACAACACCACAAATTTTCTCATCGTTTTCTGTTTTAATCGAGCGTCATGACAAAGGTAAGGTATTCACCAACATCAAAAACCTCCGAAATCTTCCATGTCGCGCCTGTCTTTTTTGGTCGGACGGCCAATTCCATGCGGACGGATACCCTGGCGCATTTCTCTGATAAGCTTTATCTGTTCATAGCTTTCGGCAGGGGTGAGGTCTTGGAGGTATTCTGCCACAAACTTCGCGGCAACGCGGTTGTGCAGCAATGCCGTGACTTTCACAATACGGGTCAACGGACCGGTACTCACCGAGTAGATGTCTCCAGTTTTAACTTCCCTGGAAGCTTTTACCACCATGCCTTCCATTTTAATCTTACCCGCTTTGCAGGCATCGGCGGCCTGGGAGCGGGTTTTGAATAAACGCACGGCCCAAAGCCATTTATCGATACGGACAGTGCTTTCTTCTTGCTGCGTCATAAATTACAGGTAATTCAGCGAAGATCCCTTCGCAGTGACTTCTAACGTTGCGGTCCCGCCAAGGATCAGGGCCCTGTTATCATTCTGGTGTCCGGCCGGCATATCGAAGCAAACCGGAAATTTATAAGAAGCTACTGCTTCCGCGATAATCCCGGGGGCTGTTTTCCCGAAAGGGATTTTATTATCGCGCATTTCGGTCATTCCACCAACGATCAATCCCTTGATATCATTGAACTTGCCGGCTCTCAAAAGACTGAGGGCCATACGGTCAATATGGTAAAGGTATTCATCCAGGTCTTCAATAAACAGGATTTTATCACGGGTATCGATATCGGAATCGCTTCCCTGCAAAGCATAGAGTAAAGAAAGGTTTCCGCCCACCACCACACCTGTGGCTAAACCCGGCCGGTTCAGGGGATGTGTGGGAATTTTATAGTGTAATGGTTTTCCAAACAGCCCGTCCTTAAGGCTTTGCAGCGCTTTCTTTTTCGTAAGCATGGCGTCGCCGCTTACGATGTTGAGGGGCATCATGGCGTGAAGCGTGGCAATATGGTATTGGGTGTGGATATGTGAATGCAGCACGGTGACATCGCTGAAACCCACCATCCATTTGGGATGTGCACAAAAGCCGGTAAAATCAAGCTGGTCGATAATCCGCAGGGTTCCGTAACCACCCCGCACACACACGATGGCGCTGATTTCCGGGTGATCCAGCATCTGTTGCAGATCTGAAGTCCGCTCTTCGTCGGTGCCACTGAACTGATGCGAGGCTTCAAATAAATTTGGGGCACACACGACTTCCAGTCCCCAGGAATTATATACACGTATTGCTTCAGCAAGTTCCTTCATCTGTACCTTGCGCGCAGGAGCTACGAATCCGACTTTATCTCCTTTTTTCAGAAAAGGAGGACGGATACATAATGCCACTTTTTTGGTCGTCATAAGCTGTTTTATTTCTCGCGGAAATACAAACTCAGCGGTACACCGGTATAATTAAACTCTTTTCTGAGCTGGTTTTCCAGAAATCTTTTATAGGGTTCTTTGACGTACTGGGGCAGGTTGCAGAAAAACGCAAACGCCGGGTAATGCAGGGGAAGCTGGGTAATATATTTTATTTTTACATGCTTCCCTTTGGTGGTTGGGGGCGGATTGTGTTCAATAATCGGCAACAGGAGCTCGTTGAGTTTGCTGGTTGTTATTTTTCGTATCCGGTTCGCATAAACTTCGGTAGCGATTTCGAGTGTTTTATGGATACGTTGTTTGTTGATGGCTGAGGTAAAAAGTATGGGAATATCCGTAAAGGGCGCGGTTTTTTCGCGGATAAGCGCTTCCATTGCTTTATGGGTATGGGTGGTTTTTTCGACCAGATCCCATTTGTTCACCACAATGACAAGTCCTTTATGATTTTTCTCGATCTGACTCATAATATGCATGTCCTGCGCGCCGAAACCTTCGGTGGCATCCACCATCAGAATGCAGACATCACTATGCTCAATGGCACGGATGGAGCGCAGCGAGGAGTAAAACTCAATATTTTCGTACACCCGGTTTTTCTTACGCAACCCGGCCGTATCCACCAGGAAAAAGTCAAAACCGAATTGATGATATCTTGAATAGATGGAATCGCGGGTGGTTCCTGCCACCGGGGTTACAATATTGCGTTCAGTTCCCAGCAGAATATTTACGAGCGAAGATTTTCCCACATTAGGCCGGCCTACTACGGCAAACCTGGGGAGTTCTTCTGTTTCTTCTTCATTTTCCGGGGTAAGATATTTTACCAGTTCATCGAGTAATTCTCCGGTACCACTTCCATTTACACCGGAAATCGGCCATAACTGGTCGTAGCCCAATTGATAAAAATCGCCCATATCCTGTAAGCGGGCAGAGGTGTCTACTTTATTCACCACCGCAATGACTTTTTTGCGGCTTCTCCGCAGCATTTCTGCCACTTCGGTATCCATCACATTCAGTCCTTCGGCCACATCCAGCACAAACATTATCACGTCAGATTCATCGATGGCAAACTGCACCTGTTTACGGATTTCCTCTTCGAACACATCTTCAGAGCCAACAACGTAACCTCCGGTATCGATCACAGAAAATTCTACCCCGTTCCAGTCGGATTTGCCGTAGTGGCGGTCGCGGGTAACGCCGGACATAGGATCAACAATGGCTGACCTTTCGCCGGTTAGACGGTTAAAGAGTGTGGACTTCCCGACATTCGGGCGGCCCACTATAGCAACAATATTTGACATAGTAGTGGAATTACAACATTCAGAACCACAAAGGTACGCAAAAAGAGTGGAAGGGAAATGCCCGATCAGAAGTCATAGCCGAATCTCTTCAGCGCTTTCTCGTCGTTACGCCAGTCCTTGCTGACTTTGATGTGTATTTCGAGAAACACATGCCGGTGGATAAATTCCTCGATATCCAGGCGGGCTTCGGTGGCCATTTTCTTGATGGCGCTGCCCTGGTGTCCTAACAATATCCCTTTTTGAGATTCGCGCATCACGTGCAGCAGGATGGAGATCCGGGTAATTTTTTCCTCGTCCACATAAGATTCGATCTCGACTTCGGTGCTGTAGGGAATCTCTTTGGCGTAATTCAGGAATATCTTTTCACGGATGATCTCTGTAACGAAAAAGCGCTCATGCTGGTCGGTAAGCTCATCTTTGGGAAAAAAGGGCTCAGATTCGGGCAGCAGGCTGATGATTTTTTTGAGGAGGACATCGGTATTGAAGTTGTGCAACGCCGAAATGGGAAGGATTTCCGCTAAGGGGAGGAGGGCTTTCCATTCCTGCACGGCGGCTTCCATTTTTTCCTGCTGACTGAGGTCGATTTTATTCAACACCAGCAACAGCGGCGTGGTTCTCCTGTTCAGTTTCTCGATAAATTCGGAGGGCTCGGGCCGTTCGAAGATTTCCACCACATAGATAAAAACATCGGCATCCGACAGGGCCGTTTCCACCAGTCGCATCATCGATTCGTGTAGCTTATACGCGGGTTTAACGATACCGGGGGTATCGGTAAACACGATCTGGTAATCCTCACCATTAACGATGCCGCGTATACGGTGCCTCGTGGTTTGCGCTTTTGGCGAAATAATCGACAGTTTTTCGCCGGTAAGGGCGTTCATAAGTGTTGATTTCCCGACGTTTGGGTTACCCAGAATATTAACAAAACCTGCTTTATGTGACATTCTAAAAATATATTTAACAAAAAGATTGCACAGCAAAGAAACAAAATATACCTTTGCACTCCCAAATAAGGATACTATTATTATTTGGTTTTAACACAAACTGCGAAAAGCAGAACATATTGCGGGGTGGAGCAGTGGTAGCTCGTCGGGCTCATAACCCGAAGGTCAGAGGTTCGAGTCCTCTCCCCGCTACAAGGTTAACGGCCCGGAAGAAATTCCGGGTCGTTTTTTTTATTTTCATACGCAAATGGGGATTGATTTCTGGTTTTTCGGGATCAAACGGAAAACCCGAGGATTGGTGTTGTCTTCAAAGGACACCATACCTTTTTACTTCTTTCTCCCAGCGGCACTGCACACGTAAAGCATTCATTTTCTTTATTTTACTTTTGTCTTGTCAAAAGTAAACAAAACCGCTTTCCCGGCCCAAGGCAATTTTCGCACGCAAAAACAGCGACTACTAACTTTAAAAATACTGCATGCTTTGCGAAACCGCGGACTGCTTTCACGCCACGGTCGCACAGGCCCCCTCCGCTTGCTTATTGATGACTGAATTTCTTTGACCAAAGAGCAATGGAATAAGCGCTCCGGGATTACCCTTCGTTCAGCAGCCGCTATTGCTGTGTGCCGGGAGTTTGCTCTTTCGGAGCAATTAGGACGCCCGTAGATTCCTCGCTGCAATTGGAAATTGCAGTTGCTCGCTTTATTCATTTTGGCCTTGCAGCCACTGTGCTAAGAGCGTGTGCGGTGGCCTTGTCAAAGCAGCGGGCGTGCGCGGGCGTGAATCGAACAATATTGAAGGGAAGAAAAAATAATTGTAGCCGGAATGCAACGACGTTGGCTCAAAGCACAAATCATGTGCGCTGTCCTTTGAAGATAATAGCAATCCTCAGTTTTTCGGCCATGATCAAAAAAAAACCCCCCACAACTGCGTTAACAGTCATGAGGGGCATAAGGGTGTAGTTTTTATTTCTTCATGGTTCGGCACTATAATTCAAAGATTTAAAAACGTTACAGATTTCTTAAAAAAATTTTAAATTATTTCTTACTCATAAGAAACCGGAATATAATTATACCCCCGGAAATCAAAAATCTTTTCAATCATGCCTGTATCAGGATGGTATTCAAATAACACTCCACCCCCGCTCGCCCCGCCAAACTGCGTCATGCCATAAATTTTGCTATTCGAGGCCTGGATAAGGCTTCCAAAGGGATATTTGCCGTTCAAACCGTCAAAATCAACTTTCTTGGAATAGCTCTGATCAGCTGGATTATATTCGAATAAAACGCCAAAACCATTTTCACCTCCCTGATAGGTCATGCCGTATAATTGTTTGGTTTCGGCATACAGCAGGCTTCCCAGGGGGCAGATTCCGTTTTGTTTATCAGAAAAGTCCAAGACTTTGTGGAAGGTCTCTTTCCGGATATCATAATAAAACATCACTCCGAACTTATTTTTACCACCGGATGCTGTTAATCCGTAAAGCAGATTATCCCCGTAAGGAACCAATTCGCCACGGGGGAAACACCCACTTCCGGATCCATCAAAATCAAACTTTACACTTAATGTTTTAGTTGCAGGATTAAATTCAAACAGGGTCCCATAACCGTATTTACCGCCCTCTTTGGTCATCCCGTAAAGCTTGCCATCAGCGGCTTCCACAAGGGTGCCATGGGGAAAACTCCCGCTTTCGGTTTCTTTAAAATCGACCAATTTGTTTAATGAATTTTCACTGATAATATACTCGAACAACACTCCTGAATTATAACGGCCCCCTCTGGTCGTGAGTCCGTATAGGTGCCCCGCAGAACTTTCGATCAATCCCCCATGGGGACAACACCCGTTGGCCACCCCTTTAAAATCGATTAACTTGCGAAAAACTTTCTGTATCGGATCATATTCGAACAAGACTCCGAATGCATATTTGCCGCCACTGCGGGTCATGCCGTATAATTTATTATTAGAGGCTTTCATCAGGCTGCCATATGGATTGCTGCCCATGGCCAGGGTATCAAAATTCACCCTGATCACCCCCGTTTTGTCGGACGGGTTGAACTCGAACAAAACCCCTGAATTATATTGCCCTCCGTAACACGTCAGACCATATAATTTCCCGTTTGAAGCTTCACAAAGTTTACTGTATTTCGGGATACCCCCCGAGCAAACATTGCTATCCTGAAATCCGGCAAGGCTCTCTTTAATTTTCGCTTCAGGGAGCGATGCACCTTTGTTTAACGTTGAATCATTTCTTACACCCGCTGTTTGATTTTGCGAAAAGGCATAATGCCTCAAACCCAGGATTAAAATAAGCAAAGGGACAAAAAGAAAGAAATGACCAAAACGCTGCAGAGTTTTTGTCATGTCATTGATTTTTTCAGTAACCGGTTAACCTCTTTACTTTGTTATTCGTTCATCTCAGATACTATTCAGTACAAATTTAAACGCCCATTTGTCGGGCAAAAGTTGAGCATTTCAAATCGAATACTTCGCTTTTACCCCTTGCAGTAACTATATATACTCATTACAAATAGTGTCATCAATAAATTGTATATCAACACTTTTGATCTAAAACAAAAATAGTGCACAAGCTGTTAATTATAAATACCCCCAAAGGGGTATTTTTCTCATGTTAAATTACATTCATTCAGCACATTTTGCTAACTGTATGGCTTAACTTTACAGTTAAACTAAGGAAGAACTATGTCCGATATTTTGACTTTACATCCTTTATCAATAAATGAAATAAAATACTGCTCGTAATCTGAACAATATGAACACTATACGATCCTCTCTATGTTTAAATATTTGTACTTCCCCTGCTAAACCGCTCTCCGATGAAAAAGATTCTCGCTTTACTTTGCCTGCTGATCCCGATAAGTTATAGCCAGGCACAAACCATTGTCAGTACGACACCCTCCAATAAAAACGCATTACTTGAAGAATTTACAGGAATACATTGCGTATACTGTCCCGACGGGCATAGGATTGCCGCAGATATCAGGGCGGCCAATCCCGACCGCGTTTTTCTGATAGCGATACACCAGGGAACCTATGCAGAACCTGGTACCGGTGAACCGGATTACCGGACGGCGTTTGGTGATGCCATTGCTAACCAAACCGGCTTAGGTGGCTATCCTGCTGGTACCATAAACCGCCACGTATTCAGTGGCGGCATAACCGCCCTTGGCCGATCATCGTGGAACGCTGCCTGCAATACCATTATGGGCCAGGCAGCCCCCGTTAACATTGCCATTGACGTGGATCTGAATTACACCACACGTGTTATTACCATACTGGTTGAGGCGTATTATACGGCCAGCAGTGCCGCCCCCACAAATTATCTGAATGTGGCCCTGACACAGAACAATATTAAAGGACCCCAGACAGGTGGACTCGCCTATAATCCCACCATGATTACTCCTGATGGATTATATTTACACCAGCATATGCTCAGGCACTTGCTGACCGGTCAGTGGGGCACAGCCATCAACACCACGACCGCCGGCACGTTCTACACCACCACCCTGAATTATACCATACCTGCATCGATTAACAGCATTCCGGTTTACCTGTCGGAACTCGAAGTGGTTGCCTTCATCACCCAATCACAACAGGAAGTCCTTAACGCAACCGGCTCTGCAGTTCCTGCGCCACCGCTGGATGCCGGGATTACAGCCATCTCGGATGTCGGATCCGTTATTTGCTCCAACGTCTTTACTCCGACCGTTACCCTGAAAAATTTCGGCACAAATACCCTTACCAGCGCCACCATCAATTATAAAACCGATGCCGGGACCGTATCAACCTATAACTGGGTCGGATCGCTGGCCAGTAATGCTTCCACAACCGTTACACTCCCCGTTCAGACGATGAGCACCAATGGCAGTCATACATTCTATGCTTATACCTCTGCCCCAAACGGCGGCACCGACCTGAATCCGCTGAACGATCAATCCTTTAAAACCTTCATCGCTTTCCTGAATAATATTACGGTTCCCGTTACACAAGATTTTACCAGCACCACCTTCCCTCCGGCCAACTGGGCTCTTGTTGATGGGGGAGATGGCCTCAACTGGGTCCGCAATGGTTCTTACGGACACGTGGCTATTGGCTCTGCCTTCATTAACTGGTATAACATTGTTGGCGGCCAAACAGATGATTTGGTTTTGAATACGCTCGACTTCAGCAATGTCACCGATGCATCGCTATCGTTCTGGTTTGCCCACAAATTCTTTAACACCTCCCTTACCGGGGATAAGCTTCAGGTGGATGTTTCCACCGACTGCGGAGCTAACTGGACTACCGTATGGATGCAAACCGGTACAGCCCTGTGCAATGGAACGCCGGCCTATACTACTTCTTCGTATACCAATCCGGTAGCAGGCGACTGGACCCAACGGACCATCAGCCTGTCGGCATATAACAACACCCCCACCGTTGTGCTTCGCATCCGCGCTACCAGCGGGTTCAGCAACAACCTCTTTCTGGACGACATCAATCTTACCGGTACTATTAGTGGCGTACCCGGTCAGCCCAGCGTGATCAGTGGAAATACCTCACCCTGCCAGAATACCGCAGGCCTTACATACAGCGTTACGCAAGTGGCGGGGGTAACCTATACGTGGACCGTTCCCTCCGGATGGAGCATTACGTCCGGACAGGGCACTTATAGCATTACGGTAACGGCCGGAGCCGCTGCCGCAGCAGGAAATATAACGGTGACCCCCAGCAATGCCTCAGGTAATGGTCCTTCAAGAAGTCTGGCCGTAACACCCGTTACCAATGTAGTTCCTTCGGTGAGTATTGCCCTCACGTCAGGAACAAATCCCATGTGTGCCGGAGCCTCCGCAACCTTTACCGCTACGCCGGTCAATGGAGGAACCACACCCTTTTACCAATGGAAAGTAAGTGGGGTGAATGCAGGCAGCAATTCTGCCACTTTCACTACCTCCAGCCTGGCCAATGGGCAACAGGTGACCTGTGTTATGACCTCTAATGCTGCATGTGCAAGTCCGGTGTCGGCAACCAGCAACGGCATTACCATGACGGTAACCGCTTCTGTTATCCCTTCGGTAAGCATTGCCCTGACGGCCGGTACAAACCCCATGTGTGCCGGAGCCTCTGCCACTTTCACGACTACGCCGGTCAATGGCGGAACCACGCCATCCTACCAATGGAAAGTTAACGGGGTCAATGCAGGGACCAACGCCAGCACCTTTACTACGGCTTCACTGACACAGGGACAAGTAGTAAGCTGCGTAATGACCTCCAATGCAACCTGCGCCAGTCCGGCCTCTGCAACCAGTAACGGCATCACTATGACGGTTAACCCGGTGGTTGTGCCTTCGGTCAGTATTGCGATAACCTCAGGAACAAATCCCACCTGCACCGGATCTGCAGTGACCTTCACAGCAACCGTAACCAACGGGGGAACCACACCATCCTACCAGTGGAAAATTAACGGGGTCATCGCCGGTACCAACGCCAGCACCTTTACAACCTCTGCCCTGACCCAGGGGCAAATAGTAAGCTGCGTACTAGCCTCCAATGCTGTCTGCGCAAGTCCGGTGTCTGCGACCAGCAATAGTATTACCATGACGGTAAACACTACCGTGACTCCTTCGGTGAGTATTGCCCTGACGGCCGGTACAAACCCCATGTGTGCCGGAGCCTCTGCCACTTTTACGGCGACACCGGTCAATGGCGGAACCACACCCTTCTTCCAATGGAAAGTTAACGGGGTCAATGCCGGTACCAACGCCAGCACGTTTACGACGGCCGCGCTTGCCCAGGGACAAGTAGTAACCTGCGTAATGACCTCCAATGCCGTCTGCGCAAGCCCGGTTTCTGCCACCAGCAACGGCATCACCATGACGGTTAATCCGGTGGTGGTACCCTCCATCAGTATTGCGATAACTTCAGGGACAAACCCCACCTGTTCAGAATCTGCGGTGACCTTCACGGCAACCGCGACCAACGGGGGGACCACTCCATCATACCAATGGAAAATTAACGGAATTAATGTTGGTACCAACGCCAGCACCTTTACAACCTCTGCCCTGACCCAGGGACAAATAGTAAGTTGCATACTGACCTCCAATGCCGTCTGCGCAAGCCCGACAGCAGCAACCAGTAACAGTATCGTCATGACCGTTAACCCTACATTGACGCCCGCAGTTTCTATTGCACTGGCTTCCGGAACAAGCACCATCTGCGCAGGGACCTCAGTAACCTTTATCGCATCCCCGACCAATGGAGGAGCCACACCTTCTTACCAATGGAAGGTAAATGGTGTGAATGCAGGTACGAATTCCGCAACATTCACCACCTCCGGGCTGACCAATGGACAAGTAGTAAGCTGTATTATGACTTCCAATGCAAGCTGTTTAACCCAGCCCTCTGCAACCAGCAACAGCATTACCATGACGGTTAATCCGATCGTTGTGCCATCAAATATTATAGCGTTAACATCCGGAACAAACCCCACCTGTGCAGGATCTGCTGTGACCTTCACGGCAACCGCAACCAACGGGGGAACCACACCTTCCTACCAATGGCAAATTAACGGCGTGAATGCAGGTACCAACAGCAGCACTTTTACCTCTTCCACCTTAACCCAGGGACAAATAGTTTCCTGCATCCTGACCTCCAATGCGGTCTGCGCAAGCCCTGCTACGGCTACCAGCAACGGTATCACCATGACGGTAAATCCGGTTGTTATCCCCTCGGTGAGTATTGCACTCACAGCAGGAACGAACCCAATGTGCGCAGGAACTTCCGCCACTTTCACCGCCACTCCGGTCAACGGCGGAACAACGCCCTTCTACCAATGGCGCGTAAATGGGACCACCGTTGGAACCAACAGCTCAACCTACACCACCAGCGGATTATCCAATGGGCAGATTGTAACCTGTATCTTAACCTCCAATGCCGTTTGCGCAACACCGGTTACGGCAACCAGCAACAGCATCACCATGACGGTAAACACCGTTGTTACGCCTTCTGTAAGCATTGCACTCACCTCAGGAAGTAATCCACAATGTGCAGGAGCTGCTGCTACTTTTACTGCCACTCCGGTCAATGGCGGGCTATCGCCTTCATACCAGTGGCAGGTGAATGGTTTTAATGCGGGTACAAACAGCCCGACGTATACTACCAGCGGACTAACCGACGGACAGTTTGTAACCTGTATAATGACTTCCAACGCCCTCTGTGCAACACCGGCATTGGCTGGCAGCAACAGCATTGTCATGTCCATTATTCCAACGGTAATCCCGTCTGTTTCTATCGCATTAGCGTCCGGCACCAGCACCATCTGTGCCGGCACCTCAGTAACTTTTAATGCAACACCCATAAACGGAGGAACCACGCCCTCGTACCAATGGCAAATTAACGGGGTGAATGCAGGAACCAACGGCAGCACTTTTATCTCTTCCACCTTAACTCAGGGACAAGTTGTGACCTGCATCCTGACCTCCAATGCGGCCTGCGCAACCCCACCTTCGGCAACCAGCAACGGCATTACCATGACGGTGAATCCCATCGTTATCCCATCGGTGAGTATTGCACTCACTGCAGGCAGCAATCCGCAATGCGCGGGAGCTTCCGCTACCTTCACCGCTACTCCGGTCAATGGAGGAACATCTCCTTTCTACCAATGGCAGGTGAATGGGGCGAATATCGGAACAAATAGTCCGACCTATACCACCAGCGGATTATCAAACGGCCAGGTGGTAACCTGCCTCTTAACCTCGAATGCTCTTTGCGCTACTCCTGTTACAGCAAGCAGCAATGGCATTACCATGACCGTGAATGCCACCCTTGTTCCTTCAGTGAGCATTGCAGTGACCGCCGGCAGCAATCCGACCTGTGCCGGAGATCCGATTACATTCACAGCAACACCCGTTAATGGCGGAACCACCCCTTTCTACCAATGGCAGGTCAACGGCTCAAATGTAGGGTCCAATAATATAAACTATACCTCTGTCTCATTAGTAAATGGTCAAGTGGTTACCTGTATAATGAGTTCAACCCTTGCATGCGCCAACCCGATAATGGCTACAAGTAACGGGATTACAATCACCGTTAACAGCATACTGATCCCCGGAGTTACCATCGCACTGGCTTCCGGAACAAACACTATATGCGCCGGCACCTCAGTGACTTTTAACGCAACGCCCATCAATGGAGGACCCGCACCTTCTTATCAATGGAAAGTAAATGGTGTGAATACCGGTACAAATTCGGCAACGTTCACTTCATCCGGCCTGACCGATGGCCAGCAGGTAACCTGCATTATGACCTCCAATGCGACCTGTGCAAGCCCTCCGTCAGCAACCAGTAACAGCATTACAATGATCGTAAATCCGATCGTTGTGCCTTCAATTATTATTGCTATAACTTCCGGAACAAATCCCCTCTGTGCAGGAACTGCCGTGACTTTCACGGCAACTGCGACCAATGGCGGAACCACACCAATCTACCAATGGCAAATTAACGGGGTTAATGCCGGCATCAACGGTAACACCTTTACTTCTTCCACCCTGGCCCAGGGTCAAACAGTAAGCTGTGTGGTGACTTCCAATGCGCCCTGTGCAAGCCCCGCTATGGCAACCAGCAACGGGATCACCATGACGGTGAACCCTGTTGTAATCCCATCGGTTAGTATTGCCCTCACAGCAGGAACGAACCCAATGTGCGCAGGAACTTCCGCCACGTTCACCGCCACTCCCCTCAACGGCGGAACAGCGCCATTTTACCAGTGGCAGGTGAATGGTTCTGTTGTCGGAACCAACAGTTCCACTTACACCACCAGCGGATTAACTAATGGGCAGGTAGTGACCTGTATCCTGACCTCCAACGCGACCTGTGCAAATCCCCCGTCAGCATCCAGCAACAGCATCACCATGACGGTAAATCCGGTTGTTACACCTTCTGTAAGTATTGCACTCACCTCGGGTACCAATCCTCAATGCGCAGGAGCCTCCGTTACCTTTACTGCCACTCCGGTCAATGGCGGACCATCGCCCTCCTATCAATGGCAGGTGGATGGTTTTAATGCAGGATCAAATAGTCCGGCATACACCACGAGCGGATTATCAAATGGGCAAGCGGTGACCTGTATTTTATCCTCTGATGCCCTCTGTACAACGCAGGCAAACGTTGGCAGTAACAGCATTGTCATGACGATTAAACCTATAGTGATTCCTGCCGTGAGCATTGCCCTGACTTCCGGAACCAATCCCACCTGCGCAGGAACGGCGGTAACCTTCACAGCAACCCCAATCAATGGCGGAACCACACCCTCTTATCAATGGCAGATTAACGGGGTTAATGCGGGAACCAACAGCAGCACTTTTACTTCTTCCTCTTTAACCCAGGGGCAAATAGTAAGCTGCATCATGACTTCCAAAGCTGAATGTATCAGCACGGCTGTTGCAAACAGTAACGGCATTGTCATGACAGTAAATCCCATTGCGGTGCCTGATGTGAGTATTGCGTTAACATCCGGAACAAACCCCACTTGTGCCGGCATACCGGTAACCTTTACCGCGATCCCGGTCAACGGAGGACCTGCTCCTTCTTATCAGTGGCAAACCGACGGCTTTAATACAGGGACCAACTCCGGCGTATTTACTTCTTCCACCCTAAGCCAGGGACAAGTGGTAACCTGCATCATGACATCCTCTGCAGCCTGCGCCAGTCCAGCTTTTGCAACCAGCAACGGCATCGCCATGACCATTGATCCGATCGTTATCCCATCGGTAAGTATTGCACTAACCGCAGGCGGAAATCCGCAATGTGCAGGCGCTTCCGCGACTTTCACCGCCACACCCGGAAACGGCGGAACCCTACCAATATACCAGTGGCAGGTGAATGGTTCTGTGGTTGGTACTAACAGCACGACCTACACCACAAATGGATTAACCGATGGACAGGCAGTGACCTGTCTCTTAACCTCCAATGCCCTTTGTGCAACTCCGGCCACGGCTAACAGTAACGTCATTACCATGATCGTGAATCCTGTGGTTGTACCTACAAATGTTATTACCCTGACATCCGGAACCAACCCCACCTGTGCTGGCGCTGCTGTAACCTTCACAGCGGTGACTACCAACGAAGGAAGCATCCCTTTTTACCAATGGCAAATCAATGGGGTTAATACCGGCACCAACATCAATACCTTTACTTCTTCTTCCCTATCACAGGGACAAGTGATAACCTGCATCCTAACCTCCAATGCTGCCTGTGCAAATCCTGCATCAGTCACCAGTAACGGTATTACCATGGTGGTGAACCCTGTTGTTGTCCCATTGGTAAGTATTGCGCTGACTGCGGGAACGGACCCAATGTGCTCAGGAACTTCTGTTACTTTCACAGCCACTTCGGACAACGGAGGAACATCGCCCATTTACCAGTGGCAGGTGGATGGTTCAGCTGTCGGGACCAACAGTCCGCAATACACCACCAGCGAGTTAACTATCGGAAAGATTGTGACGTGTATCCTGATCTCAGTTGCCCCCTGTGCAACACCCGCTGTGGTAAGCAGCAACAGCATCACCGTGACGGTGAATCCTATTGTAATTCCCACCATAACCATTGCGATAACCGAAGGCACTAATCCTTCCTGTGAAGGTTCATCCATGACCTTCACTGCTACCACGAGCAATGGGGGTTCTCATCCATTCTATCAATGGCAGGTGAATGGTCTGAATACAGGAACCAATTCTTCCACGTTTACCACTACATCGCTGACCAACAAACAAACCGTTACCTGCATTCTTACTTCCGATGAAGCCTGCGCAACACCAACAACTGCAGTGGCTACAGGAATAATGGTCACGATTAATGCACTACCCGCTGCACCTGTGATTACGCAGAATATAAACGATCTCACCTCTTCATATCCCACCGGAAACCAATGGTACAATGCTTCCGGCATCATGACGGGCGAAACGGGACAAATACTTTCAGTTACCGCCGATGGTGATTATTATGTCGTTTACACCGACACCAATGGTTGTATATCGCCTCCATCGAACACCCTCAATGTGCTGTACACCGGTATTGACGAAGCCCTGTTGCAACAGGCGGTAATTGCACCAAATCCCACCACTGGAATGGTACGAATTATTCTTGCATCAGTAATGAGCGATATAGTGAATGTTGAAGTTTATAATCCACATGGAAAAATAATCCGTAATTATCGATTCAGCGGAGAACCGGAGTTTAGTATCGACCTGCGTGATTGTGCAGACGGGATGTATTTTATCCGCCTGTACTCTGTACATGAATCCATCCTTCACAGAATCATTTTACAGAAATAGCATCCTGTGGCCTTTAAAAAGCAGGGGGTAACTCCTGCTTTTTTTATACGGGCGACTGATGTTGGGATCAAGCGGAAAGTTGATGAGCGATGTTGCTTCGTCGCTGTGGCTAATTGGGGTGGTGTCTTCAAAGGACACCTCTTCTTTTTCTAACTTCGAGCCAGCAGCACTGCATCCCGGCTACAATTATTTTTTCTTTTCCTTCAACCTTTTGCATGAACAAAAGGTTGAGCCAAAATTCTAGTCAAAGCAAAGCTATCCCCCCGCCCTCAAAAAAGGTCGCAAATCACGCAAGGTAGTGCCGAAAATTCCCGCTGATGGCATTCTCTGGAAGATCTTCAACGAACACCCATCTTTGAGTAAAGATTTTCTCGTCCATTTTCGACAGAGCCGGCAGCGATAAAACTGCTGCCTGGCCCCTTGCGGATTTGCAGGCCTTTTTTGATTCACGCCCGCCCACGCCCGCTGCTTTGACAAGGCCACCGCACACGCTCTTAGCACAGTGGCTGCAAGGCCAAAATAAATAAAGCGTGCTGATGTAATTTCCAATTGCAGCGAGGAATCTACGGGCGGCCTGATTGCTCTGAAGGAGCAAACTCCCGGCACACAGCAATAGCGGCTGCTGAACGAAGGGTAATCCCGGAGCGGCTTATTGCAATGCTTTTAGGGCAATGAAATGCTACTCACAATAAGCATGCGGAGGGGGCCTGTGCGACCGTGGCGTGAAAGCAGTCCGCGGTTTCGCAAAGCATGCAGTAATTTTAAAGCTTGTAGTCGCTGTTTTTGCGTGCGAAAATTGCCTTGGGCCGGGAAAGCGGTTTTGTTTACTTTTGACAAGACAAAAGTAAAATAAAGAAAATGAATGCTTTACGGTTGCAGTGCCGTTGGAAGGAAGAAGTAAAAAGGTATGATGTTCTTTGAAGACAACACCAATCCTCAGGTTTTCGACATACACCTGATGTTGTAAACTGATTTGACACCGCCGGCGCTAAATTTTTAGTAATTTTGCCCCTTCTGTTAATAAGGATATTAATACTTTTTGCACGATGACAACAAAACCTGAGAAGTTCGCACGTTACACCGTTACCTCCGCATTGCCTTATGCAAACGGACCCGTTCACATTGGTCACCTGGCCGGCGTGTACATTCCTGCCGATATTTACTGCCGGTATCTGCGAATGAAGGGGGAAGATGTTTTATTCATCGGCGGGTCGGATGAACACGGGGTGCCCATTACCATTAAGGCGCGTCAGGAAGGCGTGAGTCCGCAGCAAATCGTGGATAAGTATCATACCATCATTAAAGACTCTTTTAAAGAATTCGGGATTTCTTTTGATATATATTCACGCACCAGCAATAAGATCCATCACGAAACCGCTTCTGAATTTTTCAGAACGCTTTACGAAAAAGGGGAGTTCATTGAACAAACCACGCAGCAATATTACGATGAGGCCAACCAGCAATTCCTTGCCGACCGGTATATTACCGGTACGTGTCCCCACTGTAATAACGAGAAAGCCTACGGCGACCAGTGTGAACAGTGCGGAACCTCGCTTAATGCAACCGATCTGATTAATCCCAAATCGGTACTCAGCGGGAATGAGCCGATAATGAAGGAAACCAAGCACTGGTTTCTTCCGCTTGATAAATACGAACCCTGGCTCAGGGAATGGATCTTGGAAGGACACAAGGACGATTGGAAAACGAATGTATATGGTCAGTGCAAATCGTGGCTTGATCAGGGTTTGCAGCCGCGTGCCGTCACCCGCGATCTCGACTGGGGCGTGAAAGTCCCGCTGGACGATGCTGAGGGCAAGGTATTATACGTTTGGTTTGATGCGCCCATCGGTTACATTTCCGCCACGCGCGAATGGGCCGCTGAAAAAGGGGTGGACTGGAAACCATGGTGGAAAGATCAGGGCAGCAAGCTGGTTCATTTTATCGGTAAGGACAATATCGTTTTTCATTGCATTGTATTCCCCTCCATGCTGCATGCAGAAGGCACCTACCTGGTGCCGGACAACGTGCCGGCCAACGAATTTCTGAATCTTGAGGGCGATAAAATCTCCACCTCGCGCAACTGGGCCGTGTGGCTGCATGAATATCTGCGTTCTTTTGAAGGAAAGCAGGATGTATTGCGCTATGTACTAACCGCCACTGCACCCGAAACCAAAGACAATGACTTTACGTGGAAAGATTTTCAGACCCGCAACAATAGTGAGTTAGTAGCTATTTTAGGAAACTTCGTGAACCGCACCCTGGTGCTTACAGATAAATATTTTGAGGGGAAAGTCCCGGCAGTATCCGAATTGCACGATTCCGAACTTAAGGCCCTGAAGGACATGGCAGCGTTTCCAGCCTCTGTAGGAGGCAGTCTGGAGTTATACCGTTTCCGGGAAGCGTTAGCTGAATTAATGAATCTTGCCCGACTGGGAAATAAATACCTTGCCGACAGTGAACCCTGGAAAATATTCGAAACGAATCCCACGCGGGTTGGAACCATCCTGAATGTAAGTTTGCAGATCTGTGCAAATCTTGCCATCCTGATGGAACCCTTCATGCCCTTCACTGCAGAAAAACTTCGGACCATGCTGAACTTCAAACAGCAACCATGGGATCAGGCAGGCCGTGCAGACCTTATTGTTGCCGGGCACCAGCTCAACACCGCCTCGTTGCTTTTCGAAAAGATTACCGATGAAGAAATCGAACTGCAGATTGAAAAGCTTCACGCCACGAAAGTCGCCAATGAAGCGGCCAATCGTGTAGTATCCCCGGCGAAACCCGACATCAGTTACGATGAATTTTCAAAGATGGACATCCGCATTGGCACCATCCTCACGGCTGAAAAAGTGGCGAAGACCAAAAAACTTTTAAAACTGACCATTGATACGGGCATCGACAAAAGGGTAGTGATTTCGGGCATTGCAGAGTTTCACGATCCTGAAAAGATCATCGGCAAAAAAGTCGCTATTCTTGTAAACCTTGCCCCACGCGAAATCAAGGGTGTTTTATCGCAGGGCATGATCTTGATGGCCGAGAATGCAAAAGGAGAACTGGCGTTTGTTACCACCGCCGGCGATAACGATGCCGGGGATGAGGTACGCTAGTGATTTTATATTTTTTTCGTATCTTTGCACCGCATTTTGGCTCCGTAGTTCAACGGATAGAACGGAAGTTTCCTAAACTTTAAATACAGGTTCGATTCCTGTCGGGGCTACCTCATAGGACGATTTTGTTTTTTTACAGAATTGTCCTTTTTTATTTATCCCGAAAGGCCTGTTAACACTGCGAATCAGCTCGGCCACCTCATTCACTCTTTTGGTTCGACATCGGTTTTCTGAAAATGAAATTTTTTCGGGGAATATCGAACCAAGGATCTCGTGTTGCACGTCCAATGAGGATTTCAGAAAAATTGACGGTAGCTGTTTTAAAAAGAGGTAGCTGAACTCCATTTGATCCTTAACATCCTTTCCTACCTTTTTGCGTTCCTGGGTTTGCACCTTTAGTAAGGGCCCGAACAAAATAAAACCAATTTTTATGTTATGACTATACTGTGAAATAATGGTATATTTGAATGAGCCTGCATGTGTCAGCCTGAGTTCTATCATAGAAGGCGATTGCTCTGAGTTGAGTGTTCCTGATTTAGATTCGTTAGAAATCTATATAAGATGTTCCCTTTTTCATTACATCATAGTACGTATAATTATTTATTCCGTATTTTTGTATTAAACCTAAACGCTCATTTATGAGCCCTTCAATTTCTTAACCATGAAAAACTCAGCCCTCCTCATAATGGTTTCATTGATTTTGCACAGCGTTTCCGTTTCACTTCAATCCTCAGCGCAAACGCTTAATTGGGCTAAATGCCTTGGTGGAACCTATAGTGACAGGGGGCATGATCTGGTAATAGATCGATTTGGGCATACAATCATTACCGGACAGGAAGATCCACACGACAGCATTGAGCAGGTAGTTTTAGCAAAATATGATGAATCGGGAACCTTGATTTGGAAAAAGAATTTTGGCGGTGCTTTAATGGATAAAAAGAAATCGGTTGATGTTGATCAGCAAGGTAACATTGTTGTAGCAGGAACCTTTTGTCTGACGGCTGATTTTGATCCCTCTCCTGCAGTGCACAATCTTACCAGTGCAAGCCCTTATTATTGGTTGAACAATGCTTTCATTGCAAAGTACGACAGTTCCGGAAACTACATTTGTTCCTCAGCAATCACCAATAATGCGGATGTAACGGTTACAGATGTTAAATTCGATTCGTTAGGTAATATATATATTGCAGGGTTATCCAATACCAATGCTGATTTTGATCCGGGGGTAGGAGTCACCCACATGACCGAAGGAAGTGCATTTCTGGCGAAGTATGATCCTAATGGGAATTTTCTGTGGGTAAAGGGATTAGGGGCGGGAGGCACGCTTTATATAAAGGCTTTCGACATCGATAAAAGCGGGGATATTTACCTTACTGGTTCCCTCGCCGGGTTTGTTGATTTTAATCCCACGACTTCCACATTTTATATTGTTTCGGGATGGAACGGTGAAGGATCGAATATCTTTTTAGCAAAGTACACCGCAAGCGGTGGATTTGTATGGGCAAAAAGCTTTAATACAGGAGGAGCAACCAGTGATGATATGACGGCCAATGATCTTGTGATCGACCAGTCTGGAAATCTTTTAGTGACAGGCTTTTTTAGGGACAGTATTGATTTTGATCCGGGGCCTGATTTCTATATACTAACTGGAACGAAGGATCTATCCCCTTGCGGGTCGGCCTTTCTTGGAAAATATTCTTCAGATGGTTCGCTAATTTGGGTTTTTGGACTTGAAGTGAATTATCGTACAGAAGGGACTGCAGTAACTACTGATGAATCCGGGAATGTTTATTATTGTGGTTGGTATGTTGGGAGTCCGGATCTCGATCCCGGATCTGCAGTATTCACACCACCATTTTCCCTTTCAACCCCGCGTGGATTTTTATCCAAAATACCTCCTTCAGGCGCATTTATCAATGCAATATATATTTCAAATGGCGCAGCATCTCCTATTGGGCAGGCTATTGCAATTGATACTGCCCGGAATATAAGCGTAATAGGATCCTTTGCAGGAACAGTAAATTTTAATCCCGACGGAAACACTTCACTAACCTCTGCTGGAGACATTGATATTTTTACCGTTCATTATGATCAATGCCTGACTACAGCTTATGATACAGCCTATATTTGCAATGGCGCATTCTATCACTTTCCTAATGGAGATTCCGCATCTGTATCAATCAATCATTTGAGCAGTTTTATAACGAATGACGGCTGCGACAGTTTGATCAGAACCGCATTGATTACGCCCGATCTGGATTTGGAAGTTGTATTAATCGATAGTACCCTCACCGTTGGAGAAGACGGCGCAACGTACCAATGGATGGATTGCAGTGATGGCTATGCTCTTGTGTTGAACGAAACAAACCAAAATTATACATTAACAAACGACCATTATTATGCTGTAGCGGTCACACGAGAATTTTGCACCGATACCAGCCTTTGTTCAGGTTTTTTAAACCTGGCACCACAAAGACCCGCTCCTCAATACCACCTCGAGCTTTACCCCAACCCAAATGATGGACGGATGAGTATAGAATATAGTATAAACAAAAAGGATTGTGCAGTTTTTGTGCTTTATGACCTTACGGGAAAAGCCCTTGAGCGCTATATCTTAAAACCGCAACAAAACTCTTTACAACTTAATGTGCCCTTTTTAAATAAGGGCGTTTACTATGGATCACTCATGGTAAATGAGATGTTGGTGCTAACAAAAAAGATCGTAGTGCTATAATAATAGCTGAAGTTATCGGCTGTTTTCAGTGTAACCCTGCTGGCAAAAACCTTAGATAACGCTGGACACGCTGGTGAAATTTTCAGCGTCTGCCGGTTTGCCCTGATTAATATACGGGATTGGTATTAAGCCATGATTGGTGGTCAAATCAATCGGCGTAATGTGGTCAAAGTATGCGGGCCATCCAACAGTAGGTCTATTCAACCAAATAACTCCGCGATCTCCTGTTTTTCGCACTTTTTGGATTTGCTGAAAAAATTGCCCCTCTTTCCCATAATTCAGCATATTAAAATGCTAAACTTTTATCATATGTGATTAATTAACCTAAATTTGCCTATTAAAACTATTATAAGATGAAAAAACTTACTTCACTGCTTGCGCTTTTAATGGTTTTTTGTTGCTGCAGCGCCCAACAGGTCGGAAACTGGGAAAAAATGGACTCCGAAAATAAAGGAGCACAATTGTATGGCTTCGTGGGTAGCGGGTCAGATTATGCTCTTGCTATTGTTGTCGTACCTACCGAAAAAGGTGCCGTCGGCAATCCCCCCCTAATCAGAAAATATAACGAGGATTTTTCCTCCTATTCAGATTTTGAGCTTCCACGGGAAACGCCGATGCATTATAATGCTTCCGGTTTTGGAAATCATGTCATTCTTAACGGATATAACTTCCATGATACAGGTCCGCTTGTTACTAATATTTATGAAAATGTGATTATGTGCTTGTCAGACGAAGGAGAAATTCAAGGGAATGTAAGCATTAAAGCCAGAGACGAAAATAGTAGAATGATTGACAAGGCAACTTTATATAAATCCACTGATGGCAACTGCCTCATTGTGGTTTCAGAAGAATCGGTATTTATACCAAAGCCAGCTGAGAATCGTATTATTCATCACATTATTGTTCTTAATATGGATTTTGAAGAAATTTGGCGCGATGAAATTAATTTTGAAAAGGAATTCGGCAAGGGGGTTGATTTCTCGAAATGCCAGTTTGATATGACCCCCTCAGGGAAACTCTTACTCATAGCTGCAAAGGTGGGCTCTGCGGCAAAAAAAGAGCTGACAAAAATCAGCCTATGCATTTTCGATAGTCCTGGTATGATTGCCCATAAAGCTGAACAAACTCTGGAATACAACACATTGAAGTATAAGCATGTTTTAATGGATGATGGTACGCTTTACCTTTGTGGCGTTACCAAGGATCTGTGGGTTGGTGGCGGTAACGGACTTAATCAACTGTTTTTAATAAAAGCACAAACCAAGGACAATTTCGGTATTACTTTTAAGGACACCCCGCTCAACAAAGATTTTTACAATGCATACCCGGAGTACAGCAAATCCCTAAAAAGTCACCTTCAGGAACCTGGAAAAGTATTGCTTATGAATGACGGATTGCTCTATGTTTCGCTTTATGGCTTAATTTCCGAAGGGGGAACCTATGGCTACTCTGGAGACATTTCGCTGATAAAATTTGGCTTTGACGGCAACATTCAATGGATTAAAGTGATCAAAAAGTATGACCGCGTGGGTCCTAACAATTTATACTTTCAGGCATTTTCCAGAGGGACAGATGCCGTATTATTCTATGCCGGACCCGGGAAAAAACCGGAAGGATCCAAGCCCGGCCCTGTTCCCGTCAGTTCGCCCTACTGCCTGGTGATGGCCGTTGTCAAGTCCGACGGCACCCTTGCAGAAACCATAGTTTACGACCGGCTGACTGATAAAACATTATTTAATTTAAGCAACCTATATCAGGTTGACCAGGATTACTATATTATTACTGGTCTGCTGGAAAAAGACAATGTGAAAACGGAATATCTGAGAACGATTGAGGTTGCGGAGTAACGGGGTGTTTGTTTTTCAGAATTTCTACGAGGATACTTTCTGGTATCACTAGTCATAACTTGTTGCCACAGAAATCGAACTTTCAAAAAATATTTATGCCCGTGGAGTTGATATTATGGGCGTTGCAAACATCCGCAGTAAGGGTGATAATGCCTTATTCGGCGGGCACAATACTCTTGCAATGAAATATAAACTCGGTATTCCAACATTAAAAAACTCGAGCGTAGGGAGAAATCTACAGACAAAGAAATCGCAAAAAAAATTAAAAAAGAAAAATAAACCTCTTTAAACTGTAGAAGCCCTATTACTGACCTTACATTCAACTTTGCTTCTCACGCTCAGATGGGTCAACTTTTTGGTAAGGACAAACGAATTACTTCAGAGCGCATAAGTAATGTATTTAAAGAAAGGGAATTAGACAAAAAGTGGTTGTCCGGAAATTCCGGCTAACCACTCAACATATTGCTATTGCTGGAAAAACGCAGGATTTGTAAAAGATATTAATGAAGTGAAAGTGCCCCAAAAATAAGATTCACCGAAGAAAAATCAGAACCGGCTTTTATCGAATTGATCAGATAATGCTGTTTTTGATCACATAAATCCTCTGTAAATCCTCCAAAAACCGTTTCGGTTTTCGTCCGCCCGGGGCTACTCAGATATAATTTTCAAAAGATACAATTTGAGAGGCCCGCTTGTATGGTGATATGAGCAGACAGCCCCGCCAGTATGCACTGGCGGGGCTGTCTGCTCAATTACCTAACGTAATTCTTTATTCCTTTACTATTTTAATCATTTGCTTTTCACCATTGAAATTTACAAAAGTTAGCAAATAAACCCCCGGAGTTAAATGGGCTACA